>Ga0181393_1000776_pt1 | contig 11838 bp, 13 predicted proteins | sample 16SPOviralmetaG_FD_130122 | JGI IMG/M metagenome (GOLD analysis project Ga0181393, IMG submission 130122) | Marine viral communities from the oligotrophic San Pedro Time Series (SPOT) site, San Pedro Channel, CA, USA - 16 SPOT_SRF_2010-10-21 | ecosystem: Environmental > Aquatic > Marine > Strait...
TCTATAGCCAACGCGTTTATAGTCATAGATGAGGCTCAGAACCTCACAGCGCACGAGATCAAGACAATCCTAACCCGAGTAGGGGAAGGGACCAAGATCGTCCTCACGGGCGACGTAGAGCAGATAGACAACATCTATATTAATGAGATGTCTTCTGGATTAACTCACGCCGTCGAAAAGATGAAATTTAATGATATAACCGGTCATATTACTCTGAAGAAGGGTGAAAGGTCAAGAGTTGCAACGCTAGCAGCAAAAATATTATAATTTTCTCTTGACAAGAGATAAAAATGTGGTTATAATATAATATATAAGGAGAACACTATGAATTTAGGTGAAAACCCAAACCTTGAATCAACTGTGGAAAAAAGCAACCCTCTCAAGGAGATGCTTGTTGATTATGTAGGAGAAAAACAAAATCCTGATAACGACGAAGTTACTGTAGAGATGGTAATCAACACCATGGCAGATGAGTTCCCAGAGTTTTTGTTGGCAGTTGCAGAAGAAAACTGGATTAGAGGATACCACCAAGCCTTGACAGATGTCGAAGTTGGACAAAAACTGTACGAAGAAGAAAATAGTAAGGCAACGAATGAGCCTAACGAGGAATAATATAGAAGAGATCATAAGAAGATCTCTAGAAAAGTCAAAAAACCAGAAGAAACAATTCTCGCTTTTTGGAAGAATCACAATCTATATTAACAATCCTCTCATATCAGATGATGTTGACTTTGATCAAATCATAAATTATTTAGAAAACAATATTCCCACACACATCTTCGAAGAGATTGATTTGATTATGGTCGGGGAAAATCCATACTTAGACGAAAAAGAAATTGAAGCGGCATACAAGGATGGGGCTATCTTAATAAGAAGCACACTGGCCAGTAACAAAGACTACATAGAAAATATACTGCATGAAATGGCTCACGGCTTAGAATACCAGCATGGCATGTTAATATATTCAGATTTTAAGATGGAACAAGAGTTCCTAGGAAAGAGAGAAAGGTTCTATCATTTAGCCCACGCAGAAGGTTATAAAGTAGCACACAGTGATTTTATGAATCCTGAATACTCTATAGAGTTTGATAACCTTCTTTACAAAGAAATTGGATATGAGAAATTAAACAGTTTACTGATGGGTCTGTTTGTTTCTCCATACGCGGCAACATCACTGCGAGAGTATTTTGCTAATGGTGTCGAGAATTATTTTCTCGATGACAGAGAATACTTAAGAAAAATCAGCCCTGTTCTAACAGAAAAAATTATAAGGATTTTAGAAAATGAATAATAGAGGAAAAAAACAAGAAATTGTTTTTGATATAACAACTACTGAAAAGGGGAGAATAGAAGTAAATGTATCGATCCCTCACCAAGACCCGAAGCACACGCCCGGTATGACCATCTCAACAGCAGATATTATTTCATATTTGAAAATGAATAACGTCAATCACGGTGCATGCACGCAGAGTTCTTGGCTAGACAACACTCCCGGGAAGCCTGTCTTAAAAGGCAAATGGGTATTTGAAAAGTATACAGCCCCGGCACGAAAAAAGGCTGCCTCGTCAAAGACGACGAAAACACGCAAGCCTAGGGCCACCAAAAAGACACAACCAGCATCTGAGGGATAAGTGCAGCACGTTTCATATTCGGAAATTAAACTTTGGCATGAATGCCCACACAGGCATAAATTACAATATATTGATAAACTAGAAGGTTTTAAGGGAAATCTACACACGGCTTTTGGGACAGCAATCCATAGTGTGTGTGAACACGGACTACTAGATGAAACTCTAGATCGAGAGAAACACTTTTTGCAAGCGTTCTCAGAAGAGTTAGAATCCCTAAAAAGTAAAGAAGTGGAGATTGAGAAGAACCTCCATGAACAGATGCTAAATCAATATCAACCAATCGTTTCTACCTTTAGAGAAGAACTGGATAACTACTTTGGAGACTGTGAAGTCATCTCCACTGAAGAGAAGCTTTATGAAGACATGGACGACCATGATTTAAAATTTAAAGGCTATATAGATTTGGTTGTTCGAACAAAAGATGGAAAATACCATATACTTGACTGGAAAACCTGTTCATGGGGATGGGATGCTAGGAAAAAAGCGGATAAAATGATTAATTATCAGCTCACTCTCTATAAATTGTTCTGGGCTAAAAAGCATGACGTACCCCTAAACATGATAGAGACTCACTTTGGGCTTCTGAAAAGAACGGCCAAGAATAACAACACAGAAATCTTTCGGGTCACATCTGGTCCAAAAAAGATAAAAAATGCCTTGACATTTCTTGAAAAAGCAGTTATAAATATAAAAAGAAGCTTTTCAATTAAAAATAGGCTATCTTGCAAGTATTGTCAATTTTACAATACTGAACATTGCACATAGGAGAAACTAATGAGCGAGAATGAGAAGAAAATAAAGGTCCTGATGATCTCAGACCACCCCATGGCTCCATCTGGAGTAGGCGGCCAAACCAAATATATCATTACTGCTTTGCTTGATAGCGGCAAATTTAAAGTGTCTTGTTTGGGAGGCGCCGTAAAACATGATAATTACGAACCACAAAAGACCCATGATTATGGAGAGGACTTTATAATTTATCCAATCGATGGTTATGGAAATGCTGAATCTATCCGCTCTATCTTGTGGGCTGAAAAGCCAGATATTCTATGGTTTATGACAGATCCTAGATTTTACGGATGGCTGTGGGAGATCGAGAACGAAGTCCGAGACATTGTTCCGATGGTATATTACCATGTATGGGACAACTACCCGTACCCAGACTTCAACAAAGACTTTTACAACTCTACGGATGTGATCGCGAGCATCTCAAAAGTGACTCATGATATCGTCAACAATGTTGCACCAGACGTGGAAAACCATTATGTTCCCCATGCTGTCATGCCTGATATCTTCAAGAAACTTCCCGATGAAGATATTGAAAATTTCAAGGCAGGTAATTTTGGTGAAGAAAAAGATCGTTTTACCTTTTTCTGGAATAATCGCAATGCGAGAAGAAAACAAAGTGGCAGCTTAATTTATTGGTTCAACGAGTTCGCCAACAAGGTTGGCCCCGATAAAGTTAGACTGATTATGCATACAGATCCTCATGACCCGAACGGACCAGATCTGTATTATTTGTTGAAAGCACTTAAAGTGGATCCAGATACGATTACTATTTCGCATCAAAAAGTGGAACCCGCGGCTCTAGCAGTGTTGTATAATGCCGCAGACTGTACTATTAATATTTCCGATGCTGAAGGCTTTGGATTGGCAACACTAGAATCCTTATCCTGTGGTACCCCAATCATAGTTAATATGACCGGCGGTCTGCAAGAACAGGTTACAGACGGAGAAGAATGGTTTGGAATAGGCATAGAACCAAACTCCAAATCTGTAATCGGATCTCAACAAGTGCCATTTATCTACGAAGACCGCATTGGAAAAGAAGACTTTATTGCAGCACTAGAAAAGATGTATTATATGTCCGAAGAAGAAAGGGCTCTGTTAGGAGCCAAGGGTATGGAACATGTTCAGAAGAACTATAATTTTGAGAAATTTCAAGAAAGATGGATTGAATTGATGGAAAATGTATATAAGAAGCACGGATCATGGTCCGAACGAAAAGGTTATAAGAGCTGGACGCTCAAGGAGGTAGCATGAGAAAAAGCATAATTGTTAGGGCACCAGTATTGTCCATGTCAGGCTACGGAGAACAATCCAGATTTGCCATCCGTGCTTTGAGAAAACATGAATCATCGATGGATATATATATCATCCCCGTCAGTTGGGGTCAGACAGGATGGATCCATGAAGATACGGAAGAACGCGCTTGGATGGATGGTCGAATTAAAGAAACAGTCGGTTATATCCAGTCTGGAGGTAAATTCGATTATTCTTTACAGATTACGATCCCTAACGAATGGGAAAACATGGCGGCATATAATATTGGATTTACAGCCGGCATCGAGACAACCAAGGTCAGCCCAGAATGGATCCAAAAGACCAACTTTATGAATAAAGTTATAGTTGTCTCTAACCATTCTAAGAATGTTTTTGAGAACACCATATATAAGCACAAAGATCCAAATACAGGGGTTGAAAAAACACTCTCTTGCACCACCCCCATTGACGTTGTTAATTTCTGTATCTCAGACACAACAACAGAAGAAATTGATCTAGAATTAGATTACGACTTCAACTATCTGGTTGTTTGTCAAAATGGCCCAAGAAAGAACTTAGAAAACACTATTAAATGGTTTATAGAAGAAAACTACGACCAAAAAGTTGGCCTTGTACTCAAGACCTTCACAAAAGCTGGTTCAATTATCGACCGGACCTATACAAGCAAGTGGCTGGAGAATATACTAAGTAAACCAGAATACGCAGGCCGCGATTGTAAGATATATCTCCTCCATGGAGACTTGAGCCCAGAGGAAATGAATGGGCTATATACTCACCCTAAAATCAAATCTCTGATCTCGATAACACATGGTGAAGGCTTCGGCCTGCCAATGTTCGAGGCGGCAAGTCACGGACTGCCAGTTATTTCTTCCGGTTGGTCCGGCCAGTGTGATTATCTATATATGCCTGTTGAAAAGAAGAAAGGCAAGAAAACCAAGACAACCATGGTCCCTCACTTTAGCGAAGTTGATTATAAGATTGGTCCGATCCCCAAAGAGGCAGTGTGGAACACCGTTGTACCCGAGGGCTCTTCGTGGTGCTACCCTGAGCAAGGATCTTATAAACTAAGATTACGCCAAATGCGTAAGTTCTATGATAAAAACCTCTCGCGAGCAAAGAAACTACAAGAATGGATCAACGAAACCTTCACACCTGCTGCACAATATGACAAGTTTATTGTAGCGTCGAATATCGATGTCACAAGAGCCGAAGATGTAAACTATGTGTGGGTGAGTGATTTCTTTGCGGATCAGCTAACTGGCGGCGCGGAACTATCCTTGCAAGCGCTCATGGATAAAACTCCGGGCAGTTATATTAAAATCAACTCTGCCAGCCTAACTAAAGAAGCTTTAGACTACTACAGTAAATGCAAATGGATTATAGGAAATATCGCCAACCTTGAACCAGATATTAGAGAAGCGTTTATGACAGCTGAGATCGACTATACATTTATTGAGTTTGATTATAAATTCTGTGAATATAGGAATCCCCTCTTGTACGAAACCCTCGAAGACGAAAAATGCGATTACTCCTCCACACAGCTTGGAAAGGATATGGTTAAGTTTGTAAACGGTTCAAAACAAACATTCTTCATGTCCGAGAAACAAAAAGATATTTATTTGGACAATCTTGAAGGATTGGACACAGACAAGCTTCTTGTGCTTTCTTCTATATTCGACGACAGTTTCTTTGAAAAAGTAGAACAACTCAGAGAAACTCAGAAGGACAATCCTCGAAACAAGTGGCTTGTCCTCGGCTCCCGGTCATGGGTCAAGGGAAGTAATGAATCAGAAGAACATTGCAAGAAGAATAACATGGAATATGAGGTTGTTCAGGACCTAACACATGATGATTTGCTTGCCAAGATGTCCACGGCTGAAGGGATCTGCTTTAAGCCCACGGGTTTGGACACATGTCCACGGTTTGTTATCGAAGCAAAATTACTAGGATGCAAATTAGATCTCAACGAGAACGTGCAGCACTTGGAAGAAGACTGGTTTAAGTCAAATGACATTGATACCACGATGGCGTATCTTAAACAGCGCCCATCCGTATTCTGGGACCGCGTGGGGGCATGAACACCCACTTTACTATATTCGTCCCATCCTACAACTGTGTAGGGTGGGTCAAGGCGAATATAGACTCGATAACCCGGCAAGGCTATGACAACTATCAGCTGGTTTATGTTGATGATTATTCTACAGATGGAACCTATGAAGAAGCTGAACGACTTCTAAAACAATCCAAAATAGACTATAAATTGTATAAAAACTCTTTTAATAAGGGCAAATCTTACAATTTAGTTCATTATATCAATAAATTGCCAGAAGAGACGGTGGTAGTAGTGGTCGATGGAGACGATTGGTTAGCCAACGAGCATGTTCTATCTCATTTAAATAAGGTATACAACGAAGATGTATGGATGACCTGCGGCTCCTATGCTGCAACTGACACCAATATAGTTACGAGTCCGAGATTTAATAAGCACTATTGGGAAGGTAATATCCGCAAGAAAAGCTGGGAGTTTTCGCATCTCGGTACGTTTAGAAAAAAACTGTTTTCCAAAATTAAAAGAAAAGATTTTCTCGACAAGTCCGGAAACTATTTTGCAACGACCAGTGACCAAGCGATGATGTGGCCAATGGCCGAAATGGCCGGCCCAGAGCACTTTCTAGCCGTTCCAGAAGCATTGTATATCTACAATCGTTCAAACCCTATATCGGACGACAGAGCCCACAGGAGAGACCAATTGGAGACAGAGGCGTCAATACGCTCGCGTAAACCATACCAAAGGCTGGAGGCTCTGTGAATGTTTGTTTAGAAAATGTCAATATGCAATCAAACTCCGGTCCAAACTATTTTGCGCAAAAGCTTGTAAAGTACATGGGCCTCCGAGGCACTACCTTCGAGTCTAGCCTACGGTACAACGTTAAACTAACCTTTATTGAATCGCAAGGTCTTCAACCAACACTACCAATGGTTCAGCGCCTAGACGGTATATATTTCAATGCCAATTTTGATTGTGACAAAATGAATTATAATATCCGGAAGACATATGATGCGGCAAAAGGCGTAGTATTTCAGACTAACTTCAATAAAGATCTAATATTCAATTGGTTCGGGCCCCATGACAATTATCGAGTTATCAACAATGGGTCTGATGTACTCAACATTCGTACTACACGTCAAGGGTTTCAAGAATACACTAAAAAATATGATAACATTTGGTCTTGCGCGGCACACTGGCACTCATTTAAGAGGTTGAAGTCCAATATTGAGTATTTTTTAAACTACTCACAGGACAACGATTGTTTACTCATCGCCGGCCCCAACCCTGATGAGATTGTAAATCACCCTAGAATCTTTTATGTAGGCACTCTAAACTCAGATGAGCTATTATCGCTGTTCAAAGCCTCTACTTATTTTATTCACTTAGCTTACTTGGACCATTGTCCAAATGTCGTAATCGACGCCCGGGCCTGTGGTTGTCGAATTATATGCTCTTCTTCTGGGGGAACTAAAGAGATCTCTGGAAAAAATGCTATTGTAATTCAAGAACCTGACTGGGATTTCTCTTTCATTGATCAGACTAATCCGCCAATCCTAGATTACGACAAAAAACTAGAAAATGGCCAAGATTCGGCTATATCTATGGCCAAAACAGCTAAAAATTATGAAGAATTTCTAAAAAGGATGATATAAATGAAGAAAAAATGGAATCCAAGATACGGACAACTGTGCCAAGGTCTATTCGCTTATATAATGAGCGAGCGAAAAGAACAAGGTACTTATGTAGACGTCGGATGCCGGGAACCCCGAAAGACAAACAATACATGGTTCTTAGAAGAAAAGCTAGACTGGACAGGGATTAGCATAGACATCGTAGATTACTCAAATCTATGGGAAAGCAGAGCATCAACTTTTATCCAGATGGATGCATTAAACGGAGACTTTAAACAGCTGTTTGAGGAACACAATATGCCACCGGTTATTGACTACTTGACTCATGACTTGGAGGGCAACGGACACCGATATGCAGGTCTTATCAATATGCCATTCGATGATTATGAATATAAAATTATTACAATTGAGCACGACGCTTACCGCGGCTTTGAAAAGACCGAACGAGAGCCTCAACGAAAGTTTTTAGAATCGAAAGGCTATTTTCTTGTGGCCTCAGATGTAAAATCTCATGCGGGAGACATGCAAGAAGACTGGTGGATTAATCCAAAATATATTCCAAGCGAAGTATACGGGCCGTTTTTGTCGGAATCCCAGAAGTTTAACCATATATTTAAATTCGCTGGATATGATATCAACCGGCTATATAATATGGGAGCCTAAATGCAAAATGATAAATTTATGTGGGATGAGAAAGAGAAGGTACTTTTCAAGCCCCTGTTCGATTTTCTAAAAAAGATTTTAGTCAAGACAAATCCTAAAATACTAGAAATTGGCGCTCACCATGGCCAAGACACTTTAAGATTCTGCAAAACGTTTGAAGACTTGGACATTTACTGTTTCGAGCCTTGTGAGGATAATAATTATATTCTAAATAAAGTTGTATCGAAGATCCCATCTGCAATACCCGAATTTCAAGGTACTATATCAATAATTAAGAAAGCGGTCTGTGAGAAACACAATAAGAAATCGATTTTTTACAGGCCTGTCCGGACAGCGAAAGCGACAGCCGAATACAAAAGCAGAACAAATTCGAAAGATCCCATGTTTGAATTAAAAAAGAATGGATGGATATCTGGAAACATCTTTATGGATGAAGAAGACGCGTCCAAGGATATTTACTGCGATGCTGACGGGGCCTCACTCAATAAAATCAAGTTTCACAAAAAACCATCAGCTCAGAGGGGTTCTGCCGCACCAATTGCCGAAGAGGTCGTTTCGACTATTACCTTGGATGGCTGGGACAGTCAACAAAATAATGAGTTTTACGACTTGGCTTGGATAGACGTTCAGGGAGGGGAGAAAGGAGTGATAGACGGTGCCACCGAAACACTAAAGAAAACAGGATACGTCCTAATGGAACACAGCCAGCATATGTATGAAGGTGCCCTATCTAGAGACGCGACTATAGAAATTATGAATAAGAATGGGTTTGAACACTATGTCGATATTGATGGGGACAATCTGCTGTTTGCCAAAACCCCCGGATGGGAAAATTGATGAATAAAAAACCAAAAGCGTCAGTGGTCGGCATAGGCCGTTTGGGTTTGTGCTTCTCACTAACACTTGAGAAGGCAGGGTATAGTGTTGTTGGGTACGATATAAACGAGCCTTATATTGAGTCGGTTAACAATAAGACTTTCAATTCTTTTGAGCCCGGAGTTAATGAGGCACTCAAAAAATCTAAAAACTTTATCGCGACGACAGTAGCAGCAGATATTTTAAAAACAGACATGGTGTTTGTCACAGTAAGAACTGATTCAGAACTAGACGGCAAATATGATGTATCGCAAGTGGAAAGCGTGGTCAAAACTCTACTGACCCTAGGACAACTGCTAGAACAAAAACATTTGGTAATTTGCTCAAATGTAAATCCCGGATATTCTGATACTATAGCTGATCGTCTCCGGCCATTAAACTGGAAAGTGAGTTACAACCCTGAAACCATTGCACAAGGAACAATTTTACATAACCAAGCGAATCCAGATTGTGTTTATATCGGCGCCGAAGAAGACTACTTAGCTGACGAAATAGAAGAAGCATATATAAGAATGTGCAACAATAACCCAACCATACATAGAATGTCACGGATAAGTGCAGAATTAACAAAAGTTTCTATGAATTGTTTCCTGTCGACCAAGATAGCATATGCTAATATGGTGGGAGACTTAGCCAAAAGGCTCGGAGCAGACCACGAACAGGTCCTTCATGCCATAGGGTCGGACAGTAGGATAGGAAATAAATTCTTTAGATATGGTCATGGATTCGGTGGGCCCTGCTTCCCTCGCGACACAAGAGCTTTTATTCGCTGCGCCCAAGAGGCCGACGCCTGCTTTGACATTGTACAAGCGGCTAATGAGGCTAACAAAAAGCACTTGACAGAGATGATAAGAAACACTGCGGCCGCCACGCCTATAGGCGAGCCAATTAAACCAGAATACGTTACTTACAAGCCCGGTGTTGTGATTCTGGAGAACTCTGAACAACTCTTATGGGCTATTGGATTAGCCAAGCAGGGATATAAGGTAGTAATATCAGACTCGGAAGAAGTTAAAAAACAGTTAAAAGAAAAATACGGAGATTTATTCCATTATGAATAAAGGAACAGTTTATATAAATTACACAATTGGGTTTGGAAACAACATTTTTCAATACTGTATCGGCCGCCTACTAGCAGAGACACACAACCTACATCTGGTCCAGCACAGTCCTGACTTAGAGAAAATAGGAATCGTGGCCTCAGTCGCGCAATCAAAGAATAACTTACCAACACATATAGTAGATGATACTAACTACAAAAAATACCTGTTAACCCAGTTACCGCCATGTAACTTCATTGTCCGCGGATACTTTGAAGATTACAAAATCTTTAAACCTCACTTAGGAAAGATCCGAAGCTGGTTTTCTAAAGTTGAGGTTACAAATAACTCGGACGTCATCTTACACATGAGGCTACAGAACCGCCTGATACAAGAAAGTCATCACCGAAACCACATCACAGCTGATTCATTTAAACGTGCCCTAGACCACTTCGAATATGACAGGTTGCACATTGTAACGGATGCAGAAAAGTGGGGTGGATATGCTAGCGAAGATATAGAAAAAATTCAACATGAGATAGCGACAGGGCCCAATCCACCACAAAACTCTCCTTGGGTACCAACAGAACAATCAATTGAGTATGCCAATCATATTATGGATGGGTTATCCGACCTAAATCCTATCATCCACTGCAACGGCGCTACCACTCTCCCCGGTACCGGCGGCTTGCGCGGAGATTTTATTGATGATTTTAACTTGACAAGAAGTTTTAATCAGGTTATAATATTTAATAGCACGTTCTCTTGGTGGGCGGCCACTCTTAGCGGAGCAGAAAAAGTGGCTATTTTTAGTCCATGGAAAATCGCGAAAGCACCAAAAGATCGTAGAAATCTAGGCGATACATCCTATCCGGGATGGTTTTCTTGGGGATCCCCTGACGATTTGTACTTTAAGAAATATATCACAGGACAAGCAAAATGAGTAAAAAGGTGTGTATTTTAGGCGCAGGCCCTTCGCTTAGTATGCTGCCCGAGTATGATATGACAGATATAAAAGATGTAATATTACTCAATGACCATACTCGTACATGCGAACGCCCAGATATGGTAAATAAACTGAAAGATAAAAATATCTATATTATACACAATAGCGCAGACAATCGTTGGGCCGGCCTGAATAACTTGGTGTTTAATAAGTTGCCCATTAAAAAATGTCTAACAGACAAACTTAAGCCAAATTATAAGTTGCATGCAGAAGCAAAAAGACAACAGAAGAAACATTACGAAGGTGGAACTTTAAATAACTTAGGCTTTTTGCCAACAATAGCTGAAGATGAACCATACCTTCATAAGTGGCGCGGCCCACCCGGCCGGAACTTAGACAAAATGTCTGCATACGACGGCCGGCCAATTGAACACATGCCAGAATATATAGAGGAATATATAATTCCCGTTCACAATGATAACTTGATATGTAATATTTCCTACTGTGCTTCTTTATATGCAGCTATAGAATTACAAGCGGAGCAACTAGTGTATTTTGGCCTAGACTTTTATAATAATTTTAAGCTTAAAAAAGCATGGTACGCGCAGCCGCCCCGTTATGGTATCCCTGAATGGTGGGAAGCCAGAATGATGTATGAAGGTGAACACATGAAAGCTTTATACGATGATTACTTTATTAAGCTTTTTCCAAATATCTCTTTAGAATTCAAAACGCTATTGGAGCACTCTTTCAGAAGCCCTAGGATAACATGCGACACAGTAAATATAGAGAATCCAGAAATAGCAAATCAAACGTGGTATTCTAGTAGATTTTACTTGACATAAGAATTCAAGCGTGTTATAATATATCTAATGACAAAAAAAATCACCGCCATCATCCCGGCAAGGGGTGGCAGTAAAGGTATATTAAATAAAAA
>Ga0181393_1000778_pt1 | contig 11831 bp, 8 predicted proteins | sample 16SPOviralmetaG_FD_130122 | JGI IMG/M metagenome (GOLD analysis project Ga0181393, IMG submission 130122) | Marine viral communities from the oligotrophic San Pedro Time Series (SPOT) site, San Pedro Channel, CA, USA - 16 SPOT_SRF_2010-10-21 | ecosystem: Environmental > Aquatic > Marine > Strait...
AAAAGAAGGCCGATGAACGCACATCAATTAGGTGTACGTGTTAAGAAGATATTTAGTCGTACAGGTAAAAACGTCACTGCAAACTTGATTAGAAATATGTATATTAGTGAAAAGTTCCCAAGAGAACAACAAATGGAACGTGCAGAAGTTGCACACAAGATGGGACATAGTGTAGGTACACAGCAAAATATCTATTCCAAAAAATTAGATAAGTAAAATGAAGAAGATTGGTAAGTATACATATGAAAAGTCATCAAGATCAGATAAGAAATTAATGACTAAAGTAAATGGTAAGCTCATTCACTTTGGGGCGTCGGCGATGGAACACTTCAAAGACCGCACGGGCATATGGGCGTCCAAAGATCACATGGATAAACAAAGACGAAGCAATTATCTCCGTAGAACAGCTGGAATTAAAAATAAACAAGGTCAACTCACAAAAGATTTACCTACATCTGCAAATTACCATGCACGTAGGATATTATGGTAGATGACGAAATGACTTTATGACGCCAGTTTTGAAAACTATTTGAAAATCATAACCCCCAAAAAAATTGAAGCCTCCTCGTACGAAATACTTTTAGATCAAACGACATTTAGTCATTTCGTCATTTCTATTATTATATATATCTAAATATAATAATTACATTTGATTACCTTGTTTAATACCTTTAATTCCTCTACCTCTACTTTGTCTATGTTCTTGAATACCAGTATATCCTAAACCAAGTATAATACGTTTTACTTCTTTAATACCTTTCTTGATTCCAAATAGATTTGCTGTTTCTTTGATTTCTTTGTTAGTCATAAACCCATTTTCACTTGCTACAAATGCTTCTCTAATAGTTTCAATCTCATTAGGGTCATCATCACGTTCTGCAATAACACACGCTGGATCATCAACTGGATTATTGTATGCTTCAATTACCATCAAGATGAATTCATTTCTTACATCTTCTCTTGATATGAACTTTTCTTTGATTGTATCATCTTTTTGAAAATAATTTACATTTGTAAGTTTTTGATTATCACTAAAATTAGAACCTACAAACTTTGATGTAAGATGAAGTTGTTTAACTTTCTCATAGACATCATCACAATCAAATTTAGGTGCTTCGTTGCAAAAAAGTAATGGACTTGCTTGAATTTTGATTGATTGATTTTCACCATAGAGTTTTCTTACCATAATACTATCTCCACCACTAAAAGATTGTTTGAGTTTTACACCATTCAGTACACAACTCTCACTTTCATTCATTAGTGCGATTCTTGAATGTTCTAACTGGATTAGAAAACTATTAGTTCTTCCTACATCGCTTTGTTTGGATTTAGAACTGAAAACCTGTAGATCAATCGTTGCTACATACTTATCAAAACAATTTTCAATCAACATAGATATAACACCTTTACCACAATCTCTTGCTCCCGAGATAATAGGTATATCTTTGTCTTCACGATGTCCTGCAATCATTCTTGCAAGTCGGTACATAAACCATTCTTCTTTTTCTTTGTCGTTAAAGATTGGTTTTAGTATCCTATCGTGAATTTCTTGTCTTACAGATTCATTACTCTTTAGTTTCAAGAAATGAGGAATGATTATCATAGTATCACCACCAAGTTTGTTAAACTCTTTAGTTTCAAAGTCATAATATCCGTTTTTGAAGAACAACTTGGATTTTGATTGTCTGTAGATATACTCTCTTAAGTGCGGAACTTGTGGTGCTTTAAGAAAGGTCATTTCTACAATCTCTTTTGCTTGTGATAGTCTTGTAATCTTACTCAACTTTTCTTCTTCATCTTTACCTGATGAAAGATAGAATTGGTTGCTTAATATAACTCTCAAAAGTTCATTTTGGATTTCTTCTTTGTCGTTGATCCAAAGATGATTTTTCTGCAGAAAGATTTCTTTATCACACTTAATCAATTGTTCTCCAAGGTACACAGAGTTTACAATAAATTCTGCGAGTTGGATTGGTTCTTGTGCTTTTGCAGTGTAATGACCCTCATGACTATGGTTCATAATGAACTCATGTAAGTCCTCATAAGTCTTACCATCAGTTATGATTTCTTTGAGTTTATCAAACTCCGTCCATTCAGTTTCTACCTCGTCCAAAGGTATATCTTTCCTCGTAAATTGAACTAACCCATCAGTTGCGTTCTCCCAAGTTGTAGCATAGGTTATACCTGCTTTAAGGCAGACGTCCCTAAAAAGTCTTGGTGATGAAAGAAGTTTGAAAGCTAATCTTTTAGACAGAATACTCATTTTATTAGACATTTTATTTAAACAAAAATAAATTATTTTTTAAAATTAAATCATTTTAAAATGTCTAAAGAAAAACTATCCAAAATGACGAGAGGGTCTAACAAAAGTTTTTATCATTTCATAGTGACTGATACATCAAATGATGAAACCAAATACTTTAAAACTTGTAAAGAGATTACTGAAAATTACCAATTATGTAAAGCAAGTATATACAATCTACTTAATGGAAAACATAATAGTAAGAAATACAATCATCTAAATATTGAAAGATATTACCAACCAATTACTAATTAAAATATACAATCATATTTTAATTATTGAAATGACGAAATGACTTTATGACGTTTGATCTAAAAGTTATTTGAAATTTATAACCCTACGTTTTTTGAAGCCCTCTCATATGAAACACTTTTGATATATAACGTCATTTAGTCATTTAGTCATTAGTATATAATGTATATATATACCTGTACTATTGGTTTTATACCTCTACGTATTGGTAAATCCAATATAAATTTTAAAATTTATCTTCAAGTCTCAATATAAAACTAAAAATAAAACTAATTTATATAGTGTTTAAAAGATGCTTAAAGGAAATCAATATAAAATGAGTCCAATAGACACTATGTGGATAATCAAATGCGATAATACAGAGAACGATGAATTCAAAACGATCTGTGCTGTATGCACTTGGTTTAAAAATAATGAAAACGAAGTGTTATTGAAGAACAATCATGGATACTATCCAAGAATGAAAGATACAAACAAACGTGGTATATCTGCTGTAAAAGAAATATGTAATGGTATATGTAATGAATCAGGAGTTAAGATCAATGTAGCATCTGTATTAAACATAATACCTTTACTCAAACAACATTATACATTAATACATACTAATGATAAATTAGAAGGTATTGTTGTGTACGATGATAAGATTGCTTCAAGAATAGTAAAACACAAAGATGATATATTTTTAGTTCCTTACAATCCAGTAGAAGAAAAACAAAAGAAAATCAAAAGTAATAATCTTAATATCTTCAAAGAATTATTAGACGAAGAAGAATTAGACAATGAAGAACTAAAAGAACTAATAACCTATTTAATAGATAAACTATAATCATAGTAATTTATATAATGTATATATAAATTATTCATCATCTGTATCAGTTTCAGTATCTTCAGGTGGAGTATTTATCATCATAGGAATACGTAAAGGTTTGGTGATCTTATATATCACACTTGAATGTTCTAACAATCTTGGACGTGTACCTGAAGGTGTGCGTATATCAGTAGTAATCTCGGTCAAGACAAAATCTTTGAGTGCAGTAAATGAATACGTGCTTTCTAAACCTTTGTAAAAGAAATTAGCCACATTATCATATCTATTGATATATGCTACACATGGTATTCTACTTTTACTATCTATTGATCCGTGATATGTACTACTACAACCACCTTGTATAATTGAAGAATAGACACAAAGGTAAGGATATGATAGAGCTTGTGGTTCAAGTGCTGCATTCAGTGCTGCAGGATCAACTTGAGGTCTTGCTACACGATTGATCGGCCCACCAAGTAAATACAAAGGTTGATCGTCATTATTGACTTGACTTGCTTGAAATTCTGCACTACTAAATTCTGCACCATTAGTAAGAGGTTTTGTAAAGTTTTCAATAAAGTTCATATAAGTTGAAGTTCCATTTTCCTCAATATTGAATGTTGATGCATTAAAGGGTGTTTGTACGTCGCCTATGATAGGAAACAATTGATCTGCTGTAAAACCCATTTTACCCAGTAAAGTATTCTTCAAATTGAATGAAGTTGTTTCATAATATCTTTTTGAAGATACAGTATTATCGTTTTCATCGTATAGAATTATTGAGTTCAAACATACACCACTTAAACTATCAATTATACTTCTTGTATCTTGAGATATACCAAAATCAGCTATTCCTGTTTGAGTTACTCCACCTGCTGTACCACTCAAGTAATTAAAAGAAGAACTTTGATTATTTATACTTACTATTTGTGTTTCAGGTTCAGGACTTACCAAACCAAGAAATGAACGTAATTCACCATTTTCGTATGGTTGACCGTTCCCGTCTTTCAAGGATTCGTTCATATTACTAATGAAAAATCGTTCAAGATCATTATTGAAATCTACATTCATAGTATAACTACCTAAATTAAGATATGATTGATAGTAAGATAAAGGTGCAGCACTTGCTGTAGTCCACATAGTCTTATCAAAGTTATTATTCAACATTACAACCGCATTATTTCGTGTAAATGATACATCAAGACCAAATGAATTACCATAGAATACATTTTGTCCGTCAATATTCCAGTTAGTGTTTGTAAATTTGTTATATGCTTTAGTTGTATCTGTATTAGTTGTTAATGCACTAACAAATGCAATATAAGGTCTATTGTTGAATTTATAATATTCACCTGCTGTACTATCAAGCCATACAGGTACAACCATAAGGTCTAAATCTTGTGCTATTTTCTTAAGATCATCAATAGTTCTACCTTCATAACTATTATTAAACACTTCATCAAGTGATGTAGTTGATGCGACACGTGCATTATCGCCATTAGTTTGAGATGTTAAGTATGTATACAATTCTTGATAGTTAATACCTGAAGTTGAATATCTTGATTTTACGACAATTGAACTTAATTGTTGTCCGTCATTTCGTGTATCATCAAAAGCAGAATATGGTGGGATTGTACCTAAACAAACTCCAGCTGCATCTACATTTTCCAAGATATTAGCAAATCCTGGATTATCACGTAATACACGACCTGGATGATATTTAACTCTTTGACCTGAAGTAATACTTTCGCCAGTTGGTACTAATGTTGGATTACTTCCTTGATCTTGATACATTCCTATATCCATAGCAACAGATAATCCATCTGTATATGTACTTGAAGTAGGTGATAATTGTGTATTGTAATCACCATAGTATTTTTCACATCTACGGAAACCTGCAGATATACTTTGTAAATTTTCTTCTGTATAGTATACATTAGTCAAAATAAGATCACCTTTCTGTATAGCAAGAAGACCATTTGTTTTTGTAAAAGTTCGTGTAAACGCCATATTCAATCCTAACTCACCGATTGTTTGAATTCCAAAATCACCTATATTAGATTGTTGATCTGCACCAGTATTGATTTGATTAGTAGTATCATCATTATTCAATCCATAATAGAATTGACGACTGAATTGTAATCCAGCAATCTTTTCAGGATTTTCATAAGCGATGTTAGAATAGAATAGTTTACGAACACCAGTTAAACTATCAGTATCACTATAAGGTGTTGTATGTGTACTGAAATTACAACTCATAGAAGTTGAAACTTCTGTATTTATAACTGGGACTTTTTGATCTCGTGATGGAACACCATATTCATCAAAATTAACATATTCTGTTTGTGTACCAAATATATCAACACGACGTGGTTTTTGCAATCTTTCAGTAATCAACGTTGAGATGTTCTGTGGTGTAATCAATCCTGGTTGAATTGTAATCTTACTTTCTGTCGTTCTTAAATCATAAGTTGGACTTAATCCACTTGGATCAAAATTTATACCTGTATTATCACTTAATCCAGTAAACCCCATCATAGCACAACCTGTATAATCAAAACGTGCAGGAAAATAACGTCTACCATCAGGTAGAATGTTTTTCTTTGTTGATACATGTTCTTTATCAGCAACGAATATTTGGACTACTGCAGTATTTGTTAAGGTCGCTGGATCGGCAGGTTGAGTAGCATATATAGTAACATTTTGAAGTCCAGTAGAATATGTACCACTAAACTCAATATCTACACTTACTAAACTAAAAAACACTAATTCACCATCCACAACTTGTTCTGCACGAATTGTGAATATAGGTCTTGATGTTGTATCACTTGAATAATTTTGACCTTGTATGAATTGTGTAGCATTACTATCTGGACTTTGAAGACCAACACTTACACCTATTGCCGAATAATTGTATTTATCTTTAGGCATATTGTTTGGATTATTATATTCTGTGCCTGGTGTTGTTGAGTAATCTGTAAGTGAAACTTCACCAAGACCACGATTACGTGCGTTAGTTAATGTATTGATACTATTATTAGCATATCCTTGATATGTTTGCATATTAACTAAAGGTAATGGAATACTATTATAACCACTATGATTGATATAGTAAGAAAACGTGAAACCGACTTTATTATCAACAATACCTGACGATTCATCATTTGAACCTAATATTTCAATTGTATTTTGAACGTTTCCTGATGTGTTTATCGCACAACTTTCAACGTTGATTACATCACCTTTATTTACTACTATACCATAACTGGAAACGTTATTTACCCATTTATTCTTGAAGACATCAGTATCTTCAGTAGAACTATTATAATTTAATCTTCCCCTTAACCTATTACATTCAAGTAATACATATTCAGTCATTTTAATATATGGATATATTAAAATTATTCTGTAAGCATAACCTCGCCATCTTGGATCAAAAGCACACGTTCAACAGAACCAAAGATACGAAGTTCACGAGCAGACTTATCATCAGCAGTTCTTGTGTATGTTTTGAGAAGACGAATTGGTTTAGTACCAACTTTAGTTCCATTACCCAAAGTGTTGATTCCTGATGTAGTCAAATCAATACCTTCATAGTGAGAACAAGCACGGAAATCAGTTTCACCCAATGCATTAGTATTATCTCCAGCAGGACACTGGTGACCTTCAACTTTACCAATATAAGTAGATTGTTGATTGAGTGGACGTGTAACCGAAGCTTTATTAGTATCAGCATCAAAACTATACAATTGTGATGGCTCCATAAGTGGACGACCCATAACATTTGAAAGTTCATCATACTTTCTCGTAGGTAATACAATATCTCTATCATAAATTCTCATATCATTAATTCTGTAATTAAGTGCTGATGGAATCTTGGTGTCTCTTGAGATATAATCACCAAGAAATTTATGTGTTTCACCGCTATTCTTTTCTTGTATCAATAGCGAACGCACAACTCTACCTGAAAGCATAACTTCACGTTCAATAGTTTGTGTTTCTTCAACTCCAGCACCAGTTGATGTTGCAGGAATTGCCGTGTTTGTGATAATTTGGTCTTCGTACAAGATAGTCATACCTTCACTACTCAAAACTTGTTGAGTGACTGCGTCCATTTGGTCGTCTGTATAATACAAAGCATCAAAGATAAACTTGATATTTGGTTTAGATGGTGTAATAACAGGACTTGCAGAAGATGTTTGACTTCTACAACAGATTTTACCTATATCAGCATTTACAGATTGTTTAGAAAAAGTAAGTTCAAGGTATACGTGTTCTTTCATAGCAAAAAGTGGAAGTTTTCTTTGTCTCATCATAGGAATAAGAGTTGATAATGGTACACTGAAAAGTGGTGTAGTATCATCACTTGTTGTGGGTTTGATAAAAGATGGAACAGTTAATGCAGTATCAGCTGCAGTAGATGAAACGACAGCGTCAAGATCACGATAAACAATACGTCCACTTTCACTAATAGCAAATCTATCACCTGATGCACCTGATTTAACCATATCAACATAAGCACGATGTTCGGGAGAATCAAATTGACGATGAGCTGTTGTATAGAAACCATACTGATTGTTTGATGCTACGACTTGATTACCAACCTTGAGTACTGCTTTTTCAATAAGTCCGTGAACTCCTGTAGATAAAGGAAAGAAAAATTCTCCATCAGCAGAACAAGTAACTCCAAGTTGAACGAAAGACGCCATATCTAAAATTCCAGCTTTTGGGATTTGGAAAACAGCTAAACTATCAGTTATAGTAATAGGGTCAAGAACTTGAGTAGTAATTTTCATATTATCAATAGTCTTGAGTGTAGACATATTAAGTATTTCAGGAAGGGACGACATTTTTTTAAATACATATTTAAAAAAATTTTATAAAATTTAACTTGAAACCATTATGCCTTCAGGAGAATATTGTAAAACATTCTTTGCAAGATAATATGTGAAAACAGACATGGGCGATTTACCATCTGCAGTAGATTGCACACGTAGTGCGTATGATTTTCCTTTGAAATCCACACCTTGTTTAGATACAGAATCCATATTCAAACCAATAGCAAAGTTTCTTTCACTATCAATTGTGCCGAATTCTTGCGTTGCACTACCTGAAACGGATACGTCTTTAGTTCCATATGGAAGTAATTGAGGTTGATTAAGCATTTTAGATAATGATGGATATGATTGTAAAGCATTCAAAGCGTTGACTTGCACTCCAGTTTCAGGCAAACCTTGAGTAGATTGAGCTTCAACATCAAGTTCATAATCCAAACCAAGTTTAAGTCCATCACGTGAGAATGATACTTTCTTAAGAATAACAGATTGGTCGTAAGTAGAACCAGTAGAATCGGTGTTCTTCAACATAGCAGTTTTAAATCCATCTTGAGAATAATTGTTAGAATGAGTAACAGGTAAGAAATTATGAATAACAGATAATACTTGTTGAGAAGCCAAATTGTAAGTCTGTGTAGCATCACTTGAGTTAATAACTGAATACAAGTTTTGAATTGTGTTGAATGTTAGACTTCCTGTTGATGGTACAGAAAGTTTCTGCATATCATCAGGTTCAGGAACAAGCATTTCACCACTCAAAGACAAGTTAGAAACTTGATAAGAAGCTCCAGTTCCTGATGCAGCATCAGCTCCAAATAAGACTTGTTGATCTGAAGCTAATTCAAAACTCAACTGAAGTCCACGAACTCCATTTTGACCTAAACTGATTGCAGTTCCTGATTGCATCATACCACTAAACAAACGAAGACTGAACGCCATTTTGTTATTTACTTGATTATCAGCCGAAGATTGCTGTGCTGTGCTTTTACTAACAACACCTGAATGAGACAAGAAGTCTTCTTCACTTTGTGCTGAAGGAAGGATTGTAGAAATCATACGTCCATATTGTCTCACAGATTCCAACACTTGGTTACTATCATTAGAACTGATGTTTACATTTTGGAAAATAGCATTAACACCAACACGATCGTTAAGTTGAACTGATACAGCTGATCCTGACTTCAAACCATTATTATCGGGTGCAGCACCTGCTCCAGTAAGAATTTCAATTTCACCATTCACACGAACAGAAGACGCACGAAGAAGTTTACTTGTAGCACCAACGTTGAATGTAATAAGAGGTGTACCTTTTTTGAACGAGTACGTATTGTCGGCTGGTTGATTAGATGGGAGTATTTCAAATCTTTCAACTTGGGAAATTTTCATAGCAGACATTTTTAAATAAGATTATTTAAAAAAATTTTCTAAAAATTATGAACTTACACTTACAATTCCTTCAGCGATTTGAATACGAGCAAGTTTAAAAACATAGTTGTTGAAGACTTTTTGAACTGCACCACTATCATAATCTACACGAAGGGAAATAGTTTCATCACTAATATCGGTGACTTGTCCGTAGCGATTGAAAGCACGTCCAATAGCAAAATGTTCGTTAATCTTTTGAAGTGAATGAACTGAACGACCAATATTAGCAAGTGCTTTCTGTAATTCGGTCATATGTAATGGTTCAACTTTTGCTGGTGATTGTGAGTATCTTTCAAGATTTGCTCTACGACTTGGTACAAGTTCAGTACCGAATTGAAACTGATAATTTCTTGCAGAATCAGGAACTCCTGAAAATGAATGTTCTGTGATTTGACGATAGTTGTTATTTGGGATAGGTTGTACCAAAACTGATTTTGCACGTTTAGCCAACGAAGGAATATGGTCTTGAGTGATCCCTGAAGTTGCGACTTGGTTATGTCTATGAAGCTCACTTGTAAGAATATCAAATGCTATTCCTGCACCTGAAGCACTTTTATCAACCATAGATTTAACATAAGCATCGGGTGGTTGGACTGATAGACACCTCATTTCAACACCTGAAAGTGTGTATGATGGTGCTGCAAGACTTCCAGTAGCTGCTGCACCTGGTGCATCACTTGCTGTAAAAATTCCAGTTTTTGCTGAAACTCTATCTGCTGACTTCACAAACAAAACTGAACCAGATGCAGCAAATGTTGAACCAATATCACCATTTGAACGTTGTGGACGGAATTGAATACCAAGTTTTCCAGTATCAATAAAGAAACCTGTAATAAGTCCTAATACAGTGTCGTATTGTTCTGTACCACTTGCTGGTAGTGCAATATGTAAAAGGTCATCAATAACGAATGGATTTTCTTTCTGGTCGTCACCACAAGCCAAATCAGTAACTATAGTAAATACATTATCTGTTCCAGTTACAGTAAAAGCACTACTTGCAATATCAGCACTTGGTCTAATTTCCGTTCCAGGAATAATAAACTGTCCCGCGGTATTGAATGCACCTACACCTTGTCCTTGATCTAACATATACAAGCATCTTTGTGGGTCTTCTGTATCTAAAAACATACGTAGACCATCAAGTAGGGCAACAGGTAGAATTCTTGAACTATTGAATAGTCCAGTATCAAGTTGAAGGTACACTTCAGGTGAGTTTCTTGTTCTTGCTGTAGTAACAGGTGCTGAACTTGTTGCACCAGTAAGTGAAGGTGCTGCACCATAATACAAAGAATTTTCGTGAGTAGCTGTTGGTTGGACGCCTTCAAAAAGTTGTCTTTTATGACTGATAGTGCTTTGTTCTGTAAAGTGTTTCATCATACCAACCATAGCATTATAATCTTCAAGACTTTCCAAAGTTTGAATATTAGAACCATCACGAATGATTACATTACGGAATAGTGAGTGAACCCCAGCTTCATAATCAGGAACAATCTGTCCTCTACCACCTGAAACGGAAACAACGGCACGAAGAAAAGTTTGTGTAGGGTCTACAAATCCAAGATAAGATGGAAGTAGAATTCTAATTTGTTCTAACGGACTAACGTCACTTACGACATCAGGCTTAATAGCTTGAGATTTAGATGCAATATACTGACCTTGAGGAACTGCCTTAAACATAGTTTTATTTATAAAATAAAATTATTTAAACGAAAAAATATTTGTTTTTATATTGTCTATTTCAATCTAAAAATTTGTATATGATCCTGACCTATCAATAGCAGTATCTAAACTTGGAATAGCCGATGCATACTTTGATGTAAGACTATCAGGTGCTGTAAAACTTGAAACAGGCGGTGGTGGTGGTGCTTGAATAGGTTGTGCTGTATTATGATGTTTGAATAGATGTGCGATCCCATCACCGATGGCGACCAAACCACCCACAACAGCTGCACCCTCACCGATCACAGGTATAGCATCAAGTACAGATGTAGATGCTAAATCACCTACTATAGTTTCACCAGCATCTTCAAGTGATGATTCACCTACTGTTTTAGCAATATCTTCACCTGATGTTTGACCGACATTAGCAAGTGTACTATCACCTCCACCAAAACTTGTTTCTGCAACATCACCAGTTCCTGATGTTTCTGTTTCAGGCGGTGAATATGCATCACCTTTATCGGCACTTAACATAACACGACCACCAGCA
>Ga0181393_1000780_pt1 | contig 11806 bp, 14 predicted proteins | sample 16SPOviralmetaG_FD_130122 | JGI IMG/M metagenome (GOLD analysis project Ga0181393, IMG submission 130122) | Marine viral communities from the oligotrophic San Pedro Time Series (SPOT) site, San Pedro Channel, CA, USA - 16 SPOT_SRF_2010-10-21 | ecosystem: Environmental > Aquatic > Marine > Strait...
AGAGGATGAGTTAAAAGTTCGGTTGTTGTATTTGTATCTATTGCTTTTGTTTTAAATAAGCTAAACACATTACCAGAAGCATCTGTTAATGTAACAGTTATATTACAGGAAGATCCAGAATCATTTGATATTAGTAAAGATTTAACCATAGAAACATTAGCTGACGGCGTTGTATATAACGTTGTATTGTCTGTTGTTGTTAGATCTAATTTTGCGTTTACGAAACTATTTGACATTAATTTAAAAAGAAGTTTTGAGCGTCAACTTCATCCTTTAATTCTTGTTGATACGTTGTGTTTAATTTTTGTATAATACCATCAAGATCTCTAACTTGTGCATCAGCAACATCTTGACGATATTCTCTACTGGGTCTTGTTAATATTTGTACTATTTTTGCCATTATCTTCTTCCGTCTGGTTGTATATCTAACCTAAATCCACCAAGTTTCCAATTCTGTGATGAGGCCGTATTTGCTATTTTTAAAGATATAGCTCTAGCTCTAGCTCGTGTGTCAACTTTAGTTGTTGAAGAACTTATTGTAAAAGGTCCAAGAGAAGAACTTGCTTGTGAGCTGTTTGAATAGTTTCTTAATTGTAAAGTAATTTGTGTGTTACCGGTTTGAGATACAAAGTCTGGTATAAATCTTCTTATCTTTGCAAAGAACTCACCATCTCCACCTTGAGCAATATCAAAATCTCCAGATTCAATGTTAGAGGTTATTGCTGTTGTTGCTGTAGAAGTTACTTGATCTGTGCCGGTTTCGTGCTCGTAGTATATTGTACAGCCATCAGTATTACCAACAACATCATAAGAATTGTTAGAGTCAGCATCATAATCTGTAGCATGAGGTTTACCAAATACAGCAGAGTCTTGCCACGTTGTTCTATCTAATGTGCTTGTAGTCCAAACAGGTCTTTCACCTGTAGATTCAACATAATTAAAAGTTACACATCTATCAACTACTGTTGCACCAGAAGAACAGTAAAACCAATTAATCTCACCAAACAAATTATTTAATCCAGCATTAATAAGTTGATTTGCTGTTGTGTTTAGATCATTAAATACAAAATCTTCTACTAGACATGGTAATGATTGTAAAGCACCTGCATATCTAAAAAAACCATTTTCTGAAAACCAATACGCAGCACCATCTACTTCTACTGCAGCGTTTTGACCAATCAAACCACAGTTAGTTCCTACCTGTGCAAAACCAAACGTAAATGGTGGACCAATAAATCTTTGTGTAAATAAAGCAGTGTCAGTCCAAACGTAAATTGCATCTCTACCTCTAACAGCTCCCATAATTCTAGAACCATCTGCAAGTCGCTGTGTGCCGGCTGTATTGGTTGCTGTTGGTGTATAAGTATTAATATCTTCTTGATTAGAGAATCTTATAAACATTTCATCTTGTGTGCTTGGTGTTCCTATTGTGGTTTCTGTTCCAAAAAATACTAAGTGTCTATCCGGTGTAGATACTAACATGTCTCTAGATGCCGTGGGTGCTCCAGATATAATTGTTGCTCTTGTTGCTGTTGCATTTGATAAATTTGAATTCCATTCAAAAACTTGTCCGTTGTGTATCAGTGCAATAATTTTATCACCAAAGTTATCAATAGACCAAAGACCTGGATCAATTACTAAGTCACCTGATGCAGCCTCGCCCCACGCTACAAAATCAGAAGTATTTGTAATGGTAGCATCATCAGAGTGTAATGCTGCAGTTGTGTTTCTAACACCTCTTGTTACACCGGTTAATGTGTTTGTAGATATACCCGTGTAAGACATTTCTTCTGTGCCTATTTTTATAAAGTTTGTACCTGTTGATGGAAAGTTTGTTGCACTTGTTAAAACTATAGTTGTCGTTGAAGAGTCAATAGCTCCATCTAAAGTTGTTGTAAGTGCGTTGGCAACTGTACCTCCAAAAGAAGCTAAACCCCAACCAAAACCTGGAAGCTGTTCTGCAGGTCCCACTGAATAATAAATTTGAACTCTAATACCTCCAGATGTTGTAGCGCCAGCTCCAGATTCATTTGAAGGCATTGTGATAGTTATCGTTGTATTGGTTGGCGTTGAAATCACCATAAATTTTTTATCATCAAAGTCTGATGCAGAATAATTAGATCCAGTTATTGCTGTAAAATTATCTAATAAAATTATATCTCCAGGAACAAGGCCATGACCTGTAGCAAAAGTTATGGTTACTGTGGCTGAACCATTTGTAGTACTAAAAGCACTTGTTAAAGTTGTCGTAGATTTAATGGGATGTATGTCGTAAAAGACACCACCTGAATATGCGTATAAAATCCTGTTTGTACCTATGATTGAAAACTTTTGACCACTCCTGTTTACAATATGATGCATTGCTCTAGCTGAGCCTGTTAACTTATTGGCACCTAGTTGCTGCCAACCACCTATCTTTTCAGGTGTACCATATCTAAATCTAACATTATCTCCATCGACCCATTGACCTTCTGCTTGAGTGTCTGTAATCTGTTTATTAAATCCTGGTAAAAATTGTACTTTTTGTAATGCCATAATATACCATTATATTAGATTACTCTTATTATCAACGTTTAAACCAAGATGGAAGACCTAAATGTGGGCGTTTGTCAAACATATTATCTTTAGATCCTGGAGTTTTTCTATTATTATAATGAAGAAATACTTGAACACATTCTTTACCTTTAAACTTTTCTCGCCAATGCTCTAATTCACAACCAGAATAAACTAGCATATCACCTTGTTTTAAATTTACTTCAATACCTTTTTTGCCAATCTCTCCTGATGGTTCTAAATAAATAACCCAATCATCTCCACCAAGATTCATAGTAGTTGATATTTCACAACTGAATCTATCTTTATGTCTTTTAAGAATATCACCTTTTTTGTAAATTCTTGCATAAGTATAAGCTGGGTATAGTTTTAATCCTGTAGTTTTTTCCATAATAGGCTGGCACTTCAACATTAAAGTTTCCATAGCTATATCAGAATAGCTTGAATAGGTATGTGGAACCTGACTATTAGCTCCTTCATACTCACCTAATAATGTTTCATAAGGTGAAATGTATCTTGCATTACGACAAGTATCTAATACTTGTCTTTTCATATGAAAATAGTTGTACAAGAAAAAAGCTAAATCTTTATTGATTGCTTGTTTTATAATTACGTATTTATTTTTTTTAAAACTCATTTTTTCTAAACCATGTTGCTACAGTATATCTGTCTTTACCTTTAATGTTTGATACACCATGTTTAAAATATTGACCATCAAAAAAAATTGCTCTGCCTGTTAAAGGAGCAAAAGAAGTTTTGTCTTCAAAATAAGTATGTCCTCCTTCAAATTCATCATTTAAATAAATGATACTACTTAAAGAAGTATGAGAATGAGCATGATCTAAATGCAAAACTTTACCTATGTTAGGAGAAGGCCATTTAACTATTTGAAAATAATCAACAACAGAATTATTTAATTTTATTGATACTTCATTTAATTTTTTTATTAAATTTAAATAGTCAGTAGTTATTAATGATAGTGGAAAAGTACTATCAAATTGTTCAGGTAAAGGTTTAGATTTATAAAAATTAATTAATTTTTTACATTCTTTTTTAGTTATAAAATTATTTTCTAAAAGAACTTGACTATGCATCTTTAGCCATTTCTTTTGGTATGGCTTGAATATTCCAATGTATAAACCTAAATGGTTCAATACCAAAATCTACTGAAAATTCGTGTTCTAAATAACCTGGAAATATAATTAATGTTCCAGGTTGAGGTCGAAAGTGAATTAGTTCATTACCATTAAGAATTTCTTTTACATTAGTTTTCATTTTTAGTTTTGTACATCTAGCTCCAGTTCTAGGTTCATGAAATATTGGCATTGATGTTTTTTCATTTGCTTTCAAAAAGTAAAACCCTGATACATGTTGATTCCAATGAATATGAGCTGAATGATGTCCACCACCTTTCTTAGCAAACTCTTGTACCCACAGCTCAGTAAATATAGTAGCATATTGCTCCATATCAAAACCTTGATTATCTAAATACTCCCAAGACTTTTGACCAACGTAATTTCTAAAATCTATAAAATCATTGTCAGCTGTAAGAGATTTTGAATGATAACTTCTTCCAAAGTCACCAAACTTTTTTATATGTGCTTTAGCTTCTGGAACATTTTTAGCAGCTTTAATATATTTATCAGATGCTTTAGTTAAAGATTTTATAAACTCTGGTTTTTGCTCTGACCAAATAGTTGTGTTAAAATAATTATTTATATTCATATTATTTAAATGGTTTTCCTAAATGCCAAACAACAAGACTGTATCTTGTTCCAGCGGTTACAGGTTTAACTCTATGCCATACAAATGACGGAAATACAATAATAGAACCTTTAGGTAAAATTTCTTTTGCTTTTTTTAAATGTTGACTTTCATCTCTCATATGTGGATCATAGTTTCTAAAATCAAATTCTAATTCACCACCTTTGTATTCTGAACCATCTGTTAATTGACAAGTCATAGATAGTTTTCGAATCTTACCCTTGTTAGGTCCTTCTTTTTCATAAGGTTTTTCCCAACTATCACAATGCCAATCATAATATTGGTTGTGTTTATATTTTGTAAACTGACAAGATTCAGATCTGTCCCATTCAAAATTCCAACCAGCTTTTCTATTTGCTTCACGAACATATGGATGTATTTCTTTATAAATCCAAGTATCATTAAGCCAAACTAAATCTGACTTTCTTTTTGTTTGCATATCTTTAACTTGGTCTTTATCTAATTTTTTATCTTCATAGCCACCTGTTCTTGCCATTACTTCTTCTTGTGAATTTGCATAAGCTATTACATCATCACAAAACTTAGGTGTGAGCGCTGCAGGAAAATGCCAATAGTAATTAGATATATTCATAAGTTATTGTTTGAACAAAGTTTAAAATATCCTTTTGATTATTAGTTAGGTAATACATATTAGTTGAAGGAAACATTATAAATCTATTGTTTAAAAGTGGTATGTCCCAAGATCTACCTTTACGTCTGTTATCTTCATAATGTATTCTAACATTACAATCTTTAACTTTTACACCATATAATAATGTAAAGTCTGGAGAGTTACGTAAATCTACGGGATCTATATTTAATAATGGAGTTGTTGTTTCCGCAGGTTTATAGATATTTCCCCACGTTGATTTGTTAACTAAATTGATATTGTGTTTAACACCAATAAAATCTTTTATATAAGTATTTAACTTATCATAAGTTTTTGAAGAGTGTAATCTTTCATTAGTTAAATTAGATTGTAAAATATAATGAGCTAATTCATTTCGATCTATTTCCCAATGTTTTGGCATTGAAACATCTCCAAAATAAATTGACTGTTCTGTTAATACTTTCTTTTGCATGTATAATATTATTATTATATTATATTAAATTAATAAATATTACAAATATATTTAAAAAATTATATTACAGTAGTAACTAAATCCCAAGATTGACCAGATTCATTCCAGTCATAATGATACATATTAGCTTCATCTGCAGTTTGCTCAGCTGTAAGTTCTGGAGCAGCACCTATGGGTGAATCCCAATGTGCAGTTGTAGTATTTTTTACCCAAGATGCGTAAGGTTTTTTAGGCCAAAAAATTTGATTATCTTCGTCCCAAATATAACCTGTACCTGCATAATTTCCTCTAAATGCTGTACCACCGTTTTTATGTGTGTTACCAGATGTGTTGTAAGATGTTTGAATCCACATTTGCGCAGGCCAATTATTATGCTTTTCTAAATATTGTTGTCCTACTGTTTCATCTTCAACGCCATCAGCGTTATGCATGTCAACATTGTTTAAAGTCAACACTGCGATTACCTCGTTATTTTCTGATATTTTTGCAAAATGTGCCATAATTTAATCCTATTGAAATTTATAACTTATTATTACTATTCCTGATCCACCATTTGAACCAGAAGGATGCGTACTACCACCACCGCCGCCTGTGTTTGCAGTTCCTGCTGCTGTAGAAGCTCCACCGCCACCGGGTGTGGGTGTTGGAGCGTTAACAATTGTTCCACCTGGATTTTTTTGTCCGTGTCCATTTCCTCCACTTGCTCTTACAACCGGTGTTCCAGTAATTGAATTTGCTACACCAGCGCCACCTACTCCTGCTCTACCACATACTCCACTTGGACCTGGTTGTCCTACAGCGCCTATACCACCACCGCCTGCACCACTTGTATTATATGCGGCTATAAGTGCGGCAGTTCCGCCGTTATTTCCTTGAGATGGATTTGTTGGTGGAGTATTACCTGCACCCCCTGGTCTACCATTTACTTGATAACTACCACCACCTCCTGAACCTCCACTAGCATGGCAAGCCGCTGGACCATTTTCTAGACCGCCACCTCCGCCTGCTGATGTTATACTTGAAAAAACTGAATTTTCACCTCTTAATCCATTATAAATAGCCGGAGCCGGAGCGCAACCATTTCCACCAGCGCCACCTGCGCCTACTGTTATAGGATAACCTTGTGCTGAAACTGATAATCCGCCTGTTGCGGGTTGAGGATAATTATGTCTGTGTCCTCCTGCGCCTCCACCGCCTGCGCCTCCTGAGCCACCGCCGCCGCCACCGCCGCCAGCTACTACTAAATAATCTACAGTCGTTGAACCTGAACACTTACCTACATTAGTAACTGTAAAAGTTCCTGGACCTGTAAATGTATGAATTTTAAAATCACCAGATGTTGTTATTGTTCCACCAGTAGCTTCAACAAAAGGACTTCCTGCTCCTCCTGCTCCGAAACCTAGTACTTGATATCCAAACATATTTTATTCTCCTTACGCGTCGTTAGCCGCATCTGTAGTGAAGAATAATTTAATACCTAATACTCTACATTCTCCGGTAAAAGTATCACTACCATCGGCTGCATCTCTATATAATTGAAAATAAGTTTGTTCTCCTGCTGCAGGTGAACCCGCAACTGTCATTGCACTACTTTCAGCTGTAATTTGTTGATCTTCTACTGTTCCAATTCCAGCGTCAGTAACTTCTATTGCTGTTCCAAAAGCAACATCAATGGTATCACTGTCAGCACATGCAACACCTTGTAAACCAAAGATAGCATTTCCTGTGTTAGTAGTAGAAGGAGCCCAATAAACTTGATAAGTTAATGTTCCTTCATTCCATGATTTTGGCATAGCTATTGTAAATTGTGTATATTGTTTTGTACTAGCATCAAAATCAAATACTTTCATATCAGGTCTTGTTGCTGTAGTTTCTACTTGTTCTGCGTCAGCTCCATTAGTTGTTGCAGCGTACATTGCTGGAGCTGGAACCCAAATAGTTTCTTTACCTGCAATTTTAATTGCGGCTGTTGCTGATTTAAGAACACCTGTTCCTTTAGGATTTAAATTTAAATCAACGTTCGTTTCACCTGTTGAAGAAATAATTGGACCATTTCCAGTTGCAGCGTTTGCTAAAGTAATTTCATTAACTGCTGAACCTGTAGCTGTTAAAAGAGCTAATTCATTTCCGTTAGTATCTAAAATAGAAGTTCCAATTTTAGGTGAAGTTAAAGTTTTGTTTGTTAAAGTTTGTGTTCCTGTAAGTGTTACATCACCAGCTGGTAAGGTATCTATATCTGGATTAGTTCCATCATTCGCAGTAGCAAATACAACAGCATCGCCTTTGTTACCTGATGCAAAAGTAAACGAATCACCTGATCCAGAAACATATTTAAATTGTACTGTGTATGAACCTGATGTTGAATTTCTTAAATAATAAAAAGTTTGAACATCTAATGGAATAGTTACGATTTGGTTTCCTGTAATAGAACCTGTAAACTCAATCATTCTATGAGATAGAACTGCTCCTGTTGCTCCATCAGATACAGATAAAGCTGTAGTCTGTGCACCACCTGCTATATCTTGTGTAGTATATCCGCCAACTATTTGTTCAAAAATACTTAAATTTGTATTAGTTTTTGTTCCCCACGTTCCAGCGTTTTCGCCAGTAGCCTGAAGTTCTATTCCAAGTGGTGTATATGTTGATGCCATATTTTATAATCTCCTGTTATGCAGCGTCAGTATAACTTGTATTTGATCCTGTTGCAACACTTGTATACGAAGAATTTGAACCTGTGTCAACATCAGAATATGCTTGAATTCCAAAGCCTGAAGAAGTTCCAAATAACGCTACACTAGATGTTGCTGATAAGCCTTCTAATGAGACTATAGGATCAAGTCTAATAGATAATGATCCTACAGAAGAAGTAGTTGATAATCCGGTTAATCCCATTACATCTGCAGGGCTTAATGCGCCTACAGAAGAAGTTGCTGATACTCCTGTTAAATTTACAGTAGGATTTGAATTAGTTTGAAGCTCACCAACATTTGATGTTGCAGAAACTCCAGTTAATCCCATTACATCTGCCGGTGTTAATGCACCTACAGAAGAAGTTGCACTTATACCTGTTACTTCTACATTTATATTAAAGTTTATTTCTACAGATCCAATTGAAGATGTTGCGCTTTGACCTGATGGAACTAACGTGACATCAGAAATAGCTGTAGGACTGCCAACACTTGATGTCGCAGAAACCCCAGTTAATCCCATTACACTTGCAACATCTAAATAATATTCACCACTCCAACCAGTTGTTGTAGATCCCCAAGTTTGTTTACCCCAACTAACATCTGAACCAATACCTGTAGTTGCTTCAACACCTGTTAATGAAACAGTTATTCCAGATTGTCCCCAATTTTCTTCACCCCATTCATCTTGTCCCCAACCTGTATTTATTTCTGTTTCAACAGATACTGAACCTATTGATGAAGTAGAAGAAACTCCAGTTAATGTAAGATTTGCATCGTTAAGTTCTCCCCATTCACTATCATTCCATGCTTGTGCACCCCAACCTAAAGTAAAGGCATCTTCAATTCCCCAAAGATTTGCACTCCAATTTCCTGCTCCCCAAAAATCAGCATTAGGTGTATTTGCTTGTCCTCCCATTCCTGAGTGATTAGTACAATAATAATAAAGAGTTGGTGCACTAGAAGCTACTTCAATTTGTGTGTAGGCCCCGGATGATCCTGGTGTTCCATTTGTTGTTACATTAGTTGTGTATTGTGTTCCACCTGAAGCATCTGTTGCTGTTGCAAATCTTAATGGGTGTGTATTGTTAGATGAATCTGATTGATCAAATCTAAAAGTTGCACCTTCAACTAATTCTAAAGTAGGTGTTTGAACGCCATCAATAAAATATTTATTGCCTGAACCGGTGCTTACTACCGTTACTGTGAATGTTCGGTTTACCGACATAAGGATTTACCTCCTTATGCTATCCTGATGATTGCGTTAGATGCGTCTGCTGTTGGAAATTGAATTGTAAAAGTTCCACTTGTTACAGTTTTATCTGAGCCGAATGCGATCGCACAAACTGCTGGATCACCTGAAGCCGAATCATTAAAAATTAAAGCACCATTAGCTGTAAAAGAAGCTGATGTAAAAGACACATCATTAAAATCACAAACTGCTGTGTCTGTAGATAAGGCAGGGGTTACACTTGTAAGTGCAGCTCCTTTTGCAGAATATGCAGATCCAGATGTATTAGAAATTTCGTTTGATGAACTATAAGCTGTTGTTGATTTATTTAAAGTAGCTGAACTTGTGTATAAAGCTATGTTAAAAGTATTTCCAGATGATGCAGTAAAATTGTGAATTCCTTGTAATACTTCTTGTTTAAAACTGTTACATATTGCCGATGTTATTGCCATAATTTAATCTCCTATTAAGGTGACGTTGAAGGTATAGTTATTCTAACTGTGCCATCCGTATAATCATCTCGTTTACGTCTGCCAAGTTGTTCCATACCAAACTTGTCTAGTTCTTGTTTATACTTATTTTCGTATAGTGTCAACATATCTAAAGGGCCTTTTAGGTATCCAAAAGCCTCTACTAAACATGCATATAATAAACCATTTCCAAAGTATTGACTTACATATGTCGTAGTATTTGATCCCGATAAACCGTCAGGGATAGCTTCGTAGTGTATTTTAAACTTAAATGTACTACTAGGTGCCGGCGCTAAAAACAATCGTCCTGAAGTCGTATCTGAGACGCCTGTAGCACCACCAAACATAGCGTAGTATTTAGGTGTTCCTGTTGATGTTTCAGCGGGAATATATTCTTGTAAATAGGTTTCATCTTTTTTTTCTAACCAAGTATTTTCTCCTGTAGCAGCTGATGTTGAAGTGTAAACTTGTACACCTTTGACAAATAAAGTTTTAGCAGGAACATTTATAGTTGTTTGTCCTGTAACTAAGTTACCAATAGATTGTTTTTTGTATGCATCAAGAGGTATGTCTCTTAAAATTTTCATTTCAGCATTATCAATAAATTGATCAGTAATAGTAGATGTTAATACATTAGTATCTACTTCTGTGTAATTTTGAATTGCTGTTGTTAATGTTGCGTATGTAAATCCTGCCATAATTAAGCTCTATCATTTATTGGTCCAATTGTACACTGGAAACCACCTCCTGTTTCAGTGCTAGTAGCAGCGTTTACTAATGTAACGTTTATACCATCAAATTGAGTAAGAGTAGCTGGTTGTCCTGTATATGGAACAGATGTAGTATTTAAAGATGCTACTTGGTAAGAACCAAAAACTTTTGCATCATCAGCGTGAGAAGTAGCTGTTGTTTTAGCTGGAGATGAACCTCTAAAAGGTGCGCTAGTTCCTCTTGTACATCCAGTTAATTGATTTGTAGATTTACCTGTATATTGAATAACTTCATTTACAAATAAACCTGAAGTCGAATCTACTTTTTCAATCATTATAAAACCTGTTGTTGGAAACTCTGATGCATCAGTTAAATCAATAGAAGTTGCAGAATTAGTTATTGCTCCATTTAAAGTTGTAGACATTTGTAAAGTAGTTATGGCAACTCCACCAACTGGACTTTTTACATTTTGAAATCTAACATGATCATTTACAACTAAATCTCCATTAGGAAACAAAATTTTTAATGTTGTATTTGAAGCTGTTACAAATGGATTATTAGATAAAAATTCTTGTGTTGGAAATTCTGTTCTAGCTGGTTTTGCATTTTGTAAACCTTGAGGATCAGCTCCATGCGCTCTTGGTTCTAATTGTGGTTGTTTTGGTTCAAACTCTGAAACATGCACTCTAGAACCATTCCATTCTTTAACCATTTCTGAATATGGAAACTCCAAACCGGATCTATCAGAAATAAATTTAGCGTGTTTACCTTTTGCAAAATTAGACATTTGGATAATAAGTTTTTGGAGTTATGTATGAACTTGAAGAAGAACCATCTTCAGCTAACGCTCTTTGTAATTCATCTTCATATAATAATTTCATTTGTTGTGTTAACTCAGGTTTAAATTTTTGTGATAAATAATAAGCTAAACCTGATGCCATACATGGAACAAATCTATAAGGAACATCTGTAGCATTTGTATAACCACCTACATCTTGAATTCTTTTTACATAATAATAATTAACTGTATGTCCAGCTTCTGAACTTCCAGGAGTTAGATATAAAGTGACTGTAACTTTGTCAATAAATCTTTGAACAAAGTATTGTGTAGGTGTTCCTTCAGAAGTTTTATTTGAGAGACCTTGATATGTAGATCTGTTTATTTTTGAAAGAGGTGTATCAACACTTGAAGCATTTCTATACACAGCTTCTAATACATCATCAACACCATATACAGCAGTAGCATCAGAAGTGCCATCACCTGTTGATCTAAACATTGTATAAACAGCTTGACCATCAACTAAGGTA
>Ga0181393_1000785_pt1 | contig 11770 bp, 10 predicted proteins | sample 16SPOviralmetaG_FD_130122 | JGI IMG/M metagenome (GOLD analysis project Ga0181393, IMG submission 130122) | Marine viral communities from the oligotrophic San Pedro Time Series (SPOT) site, San Pedro Channel, CA, USA - 16 SPOT_SRF_2010-10-21 | ecosystem: Environmental > Aquatic > Marine > Strait...
ATTTTAATTTTAAGAAATATACGTTTAATTTCCGTGAAAATAAAATGTTTACTATTATATAATGGATAAATATGCTAAAAGTTTAATCTATGGAATTAGGTGTAATACAACTGGGGAACTATATATTGGCTCATCAACTGAAGAACTTAAAACAAGATTATCAAAACATATAACTGATTTGAGAGGTTATATGGGATATAAAAACAATAAACCGAGAAATTATAGATCATCATTTGAGGTTTTGTTTAATGATAATTATGATATGTTTGAGATAGAAACATATCCATGTAAAACTAAAAGAGAATTAGAAATACGTGAATCACTCCACATATTAAATAACAAATGTATAAATAAAAGATTAGCTGTTAAAGTTAATCCTGAAGATTATGATTTATCTTCTTTGCCTTCTTGTCCTTCTTTGATATAAACTTTATTCATAGTGGCTACTGAATGTCCAGTTATTTCTGCCATCTTTTCTTGTTCCTTTTTTAATTCACCAAATTTATCTGACAAGACAATTTTTCTTAACATAGTTGTCCCTATAGATTTTCCGATATATTTTTTAGAATATTTAATCAATATTTGAGATAATTGATTTCTTGATAATGCTTTGCCTGTGGATGATTTAAACATCACTCCCATCCCATTAATTTTAAGATATGACCTTATTAATTTTTCTAAATCCTTTGGTACATCAAACCGAAGCTCTTCATACTTTTTAGATGTTTTAAATTTATTAAGTGACATGAACATCTTTCCCTTCTCAACAATTAACCAATTCTTTGCTTTCTTATCAGCTTCACTTAATTTATTATATTCCCTTTTGGTTATAGCTTCCATTCCAGCCAGATCATTTCTCATAGGAAGCCTAATATGAATCTGATAAATAATGTATACTTGTAAAAGCATTTTATCCTTTGCTGTTAATTCTTTCTTTTTAAAACCTTTTAAATCCTGTCCCATTTTATTAATCATATCCACAACTTCTTTTAATGGTACAAAATTTGGAGCTTGTTTGTCAGATATTTTAGAACCTTGATCTTGATATTGGGCATTTAATTCATCTCTTTTATCTTGATATTCTTTTAATAATTTATTATATTTATCATCACTATTTAATGCCAGTAATAAAATAATAATGGAATTTAAGTAATTACGAATTGTTGTAAAATGTTTATTCTCAAGTTTCTCCATAACTTTATCCACATCTTTAAGAAAAGTATAACCATCTGTATCAAAGATTTCTTTTAATTTATTTAAGTTGGCTTCATATGTTTTAATGGTATTATCTTTGATATTAGGTTTCACTTTTTTGATTTGTTCTGTTAGATTTTTCACTTCCATTTGATATAATATAAGATTTTTATATTTAAATTAAAAAACTTAAAATTTCCGTCAAGGATAAAAAGTTGATTTTGGAGAACTCAAACATTTTATTTTGTTGGATATTTTTTGATATTTATCCTTGACGGATTTTCGGATTTATATTTAAAATATTATCTATATTATAATATAAATGAACAACACAGAAATTTATGATGATGCCAAAATCAATAAAATTATAGAGCTATACAAGAAGAATAGATACAGGGATAAAATTAAATATCAAAAGAAGAAGGATGATCCTGAATTCATTATACAAAATAGATTGAGAGCTAAAACACATTATGAAAATGTGTACAAAGAAAAGAAGAAAGAAAATTATGAAAAAAACAAAGTATTATTACAAACTAAATCTCTATTTAGATATTATAAGAAGAATGATAAAGTTGAGGGATTTAAGAACAAATATCCAGACAAATATCAATTATTACAAGATCATGGCATTGATGTATCTTCTTCAGGTTCTGGTTCAGTTGTTTGAGATTTATCCTTTTTGGATACGTCCTCTTCGTCATCACTTTTATAAACAATTACTTCTTTTAAACCATTACATATAATGGGCTTTCTCACTTTAGGATAATCAGCATTAAATTTCTTATTAAATGTATTGATAATATCTCTATCAATATTCGGACTTGATTCTAATAATCGGTCATATTCTGCCCTTGATACTTTTAAGAAGTCACGGCAATTTTTTCTTTTACAATCTTTTAAAGCCAGTTCTATCTGAATATTCCTGGCAAACTTTGACCAACTAACACATGAAATTCTATGATTTTCATATTGTTCAGCATATTTTAAAAATGATAATAATGTTCCAAGTATTCCAGCAAATATATTAATCCCACCAACACATGCTGAAGCCATAGGACGTTGATCATCACTAATAAATGAATCCATTCCAAAATTAGCTGTTCCTGTTAATGTTGATATAACAATTATAGGAATAGATATATTATGATATTTTTTCTTATATTTACGTTCTGAATAACTATGAAGCCATGAATAACATAATCCTATTTCAGCCCATTCTGATAATAATTCCTCTATTTCATCAGACCATTTCTCATTATTTTCTTCATTTATATTTCTCGGTGTCTTTAAGTCCACATCCATTTATATATATATTTATGAATAAAATATTTAACTCAAAAATTTTTTATCACTAATATTATATAATGGAGAACAATTCTGTGAAGAAGAAAAACAATGAAATATTGGAAGATTTATCCTTGGATTTAAAATGCCTTCTAAATGACACGGCTTCTATCAAGAAAGACATTCATTATATCAAAACAATAATTCTTATGAAAGATAAAGTTAAACAAGATCAAGCTAAACCCCAAGAAGAAATAAGTACAGGGTGGAGATTGTGGTAATTTCCGTCAAGGGTAAATGTTAAAAAATATCCAACTAAAATATAAATTCTACACCAATATTTTTATGATTTTATCCTTGACGGATTTTATTTTGTCTATTCTTTTTTTAATTTTTTATTTATTAAAATATTTATATTCATTAAATATATAAATATGAGTGGAACTTATTGGTCGGTTGGAGACAAAGTAAATATCGGACAAACGGACGTTGAGATTAAATGTGAAGGTGCTGATCAGTTTAAAGAAAATCAAGTTATTGGAATTTATGTTCCACCAAGTGTTGGCTTTTTCTCTGGTAAAGATACAACATTAAATTTTGATGTGGAGATCCAATATCCTTCTGGGAAACCCACTAAATGGGCTATTGATTCAGTAACTGGTGCTAATGGTTTATTTTCTAAATGTGTTGTGTATGCTGGAAATCGGCAAACAGTTCTGGAAACTTTAGATCATTATTCATCTTGGTGTTCTGTTAAATATGGATATGACACTAATGATTCTATGAAATCACGACGTGCCATGGTTGAGGGTTGTGGTGAATGGCTCCCATCGTCACGTGGTGATATGGGAAGCCGTAAATCTGTTCAGAATAATCATATGTATTCACCCTTTATAGAACAGGCTAATTTCCAAGGTGAACCAACAGCAACTATCAGCTCTGCTTGTGAATTTAAAAAAGCATCGGTTTCCATTCCTATTCATATGGGTATGTTTGCTAATAACTCCAAGGCTGTTCCCAATGTATTAATGAATGGTTGTTATTTGGAACTTACATGTGAATCAAATGCTCGTGTTTTCCGTGTACTTGACAGCACAACTCAATTCAGGAAACCAGCACTCAATCCTTCTTGGTGGGGTGTTGATACGTCTGCTTCTGGTTTCTCCCCAAGTTCTGTTAAAGCACTTTCTCTTGATGCTGGTGGAAGTGGATATAATGTTGGAACTTTCACAAATGTATCCACCACAGGAGGAACAGGAAGTGGATTGACTGTTAATCTTACTGTTGCTGGGGGATCTATAACTAATGTGGCGATTAATCAGCCTGGGACAGGATATACTTCTTCTGATGCTATTATACCAAGCACTTCCGAGGGTGGTGGTTCTGGTATTGGTGGATCAGGAACTGGATTAGCTATTACTGTTGATACTATAGGAGCTGAACTAACTTCATTTTTAACTGGTAAATTTAACTCCCAGAATGATCCCCAGCATTCCCCTTTCCAGGTTGGTGAGCAGGTTGGTTTCTTACAATTAAGCACAGGAAACACCGAAGAAGGCTCCCAGCCCATCATTATTACAAGTATAGAAAATGGTGGGGATCCCAAGCATCCCATTAAATATAATGTTTCTGGGATTGCCGTGGCATCACAGCTTGTTAAAAACACCAGTCCAGAAACTGCTCCTGATTGGGTTGTTTATTCGGTTCGTGCGTCAACTGTTGCTCCAACTTATCAGCTGACTAATGTGAGAATGGTTGTAAGGCAATTAAATATTGATGGATATGAAGCTGGTGTTATGTCCAAGATGAAATCTGGTGGACAAATTTTATATGATATTCCAAGTGTTGCTTGTGTTGTTGCTTCGGCAACTAAAGGTGAACTCCAAGCCTCTATCAGTATTCCATGTGAGCATTCCAAAGCACGATCCATTCTATGTATGCCAACTGATAATGAAAAAACGTATACTATTAAAGAAAATAGTGACTCGGCTTCCACTTATTTAATTGATTCTCTTGAGTACAATCCACAATCTACAGCTCAAGCAATTAATTTAAGATCGGATCGTTCTGGTGTTTCAGGAATAGGTGATTATTTAAGTTCATACAATTTTGTAATTGACCAGAAAATTGTTCCATCCAGGAAAGTTAATACTGATAAATCGTCCAGCAAAGATAAAGGTATGAATGCTGATCACATTATAGAATTACAGAATGCTCTCCAACAGAGCCATAACACTCCACCTCGTTCTGTTGCTTCATTCAGATCTAATTTCCTTGTGGGACGTGCCTTGACCCTTGATGAGAATACTGTTTATAATGGTATTGGCAAAGATATGAGGCTTCTTGTCCGTTATGAAGGAACTAAACCAGACCACAATAAATTATGGAAGAATTTCATCAGTCACGTAAAAACAGTATCTATCCAAGGTGATTCCATTAATGTTATACAATAATTATAATTTTTTAATTTTACTTTTATCTATAATTTTAAACTAAAAATTTAAAATATTTAAGTTATTTAATTTTTACGGAATTTCTCCAAAATTAAAATATTTGTATAAGTATAAATGGGAATAGACAAAAATATACTTAAAAACACTAATCTAATATTATTTAATATGGAAGCTAAAAAAAATATCACAAATAATAATATGAAGATCCAAATAAAAGATTTTAATAATCAACCTAATTTTAATGCTAAATTAGATATATATGATGTATCTGAAAAGAAAATATTACTAAACATGGATAAGAATAAACCACGATATTTATTTGAGTGGACTGATTATAATAGTAAAATTAAACCATTCTATGATATTGATGTATTTTGTGAAGATCAAAAGGAATTTATTGAGAAACAATTCAGTTTAAAGTGTGAATGGATTGACAGATTATCAGCATTATATCCAGGAGGAAAAGTATCTATTGCTCAAGCTAATGGTAAAAAAGTTAAAGTAAAAACAATCAAAAAGGTTAAACATAATATAGAAGGCTATGCTGTTTCATATCATTTTGTAATTAATGGTTATGAAACAACTATCCCAGAATTGAGAGATTTTAATGAAAAAAATAACCTATATGATTATGAAGGTTGTGATAAAAGTGTATACAGAGATGGAGGCAATATGAGGCTATTATATTCCATGAAACCAGATGATAAATATAAACGTGTGAAAAAACCTGATACACACCATAAAGCACCATTATATCATTTAATTCAGTCTAATGAATGGTCTAATACTGGGTTTAAACCCATTCCATCTAAATCTCCACCTGTATCACCAACACATAAACCAAATGAAGAAGAAGTTATTATTGATGATGAAGTTGTTAAAGATATTATTGATAAAGAAATCATTATTAAAAAACCTAAAATTAAATATGATTTAGGGGAAGTTGCTAAATTAGTTGAGGATTTATCTGTTGATGAAATCCTTGATGATTATAACGATTATTTATATGTCGGAATGGCTCTCCACAATATCACAAATGGAGATGAAATTGGTTTGGGATTATTTAAGAAGTTTCATTCTAAATATCAAAATGCTGAAGATACAAAAAGGGACCCAGCTCAAAAATGGAAATCATTTGGATCAGATACAAAAGGGAAAAAACTGGGAATTACAACATTAAGGAAGTTCCATGAAAAACTTTATCCACCAAGTACTAAAACTTTAAAGGAAGTTTATCGGCAACAAGCTGAAAAAGATATGCCTGATAGTGTATCCGAACAAAATGGCAAACAAGCTTTATTAAAAGAAATGAATAACAGAATTATTTTTGTAAAAGAAACTGGTGAATTCATTATATTAGACAAACAATTAATTATTAATTCTGATGGTGTACATAATTATAAGCCGTGTTGGTATTTAAAAAACACAACCAAAGCCAGAGAGTTCTTTCAGAAAGAAAAGTTTGTATTTTATAATCAAGTTGATGATAAGAAAACGTCTATAGATCCATTTAAAATATGGAGTGAATGGATTGGACGACGTGAAGTTAGAGCTATTGGTTTTGATCCAAAGAATAAAGCTAATCCAGATATTTTTAACCTATGGAATGGATTTAATATATCAAAAGAAATTGCTGACATGTCATGCGAGGAGGATGCCCAGCCAATCCTGGATCATATTCTTAATTTATGGTGTCGTGGTAATGAAGAACATTATAATTATATTTTAAATTTATTTGCTCATTATATTCAGAAACCACACATTAAAACAGGCATTTTATTAGCACTTAAATCAAAACAAGGTGGAGGCAAAGGAATTATCCTTGCTAAATTACAAGAAATCATTGGAAACGATCATTATGTTCAGAACTCTAATGCTAATAATTTATTTGGTGATTTTAATGGACAATTAGAAGCTAAAATTGTTGTTAATCTTGATGAAGCATATTGGGGTGGAGATAAAAAAATGGAAGGTGTAATTAAGAATAAAATCACAGAAAAAAATCAGACAATTAACAAAAAAAATAAAGAAGCTTATTCTATTGATTGTTATGCTAATTATATTATTACAACCAATAATGATTGGTTTGCTGGTACAACGGAAGACGATAGGAGACATTATTGTTTAGAATTAGATGATTCTATGGCAGGACGACTAACATCTGATAAAGCAAAAATCGTTCAGCCTGTTCTTGATGCTCCAGCTGAAGCATTTGCTAAAATCTTATATAATAGAGATATTACTGATTATAATCCAAGGATTTTTAAGAAAACTCCATTACTCCAGGATCAAGTGGAAAGGAATTGGAATTCAGTTAAAGCATGGTTTCACCAATCATTAAAAGATGGTGGTTTCACAGATAAAAAACATAAAGATGGTTTCACAACTTGGAATGAAGTCCCATATGAAGAAGATTATCATATGGGAAAGAAAAGTTATGGTGCTGTGAGAATTAAAGATAAAAAAACAAAACAAAAACGTGTTGTTTATTGTAAAGATTATCTTTTTGATGTGTACAACGGAACAACAGCTGATGGAAGAAAAATGGCAAACAATTCATTTTATCGTGAATTAAAAAAGAATTGTTTAGGAAAATTATATCAAGAAATTAGACCTAATGTTAAAACTGGAAATCGTCCTTCATATATTGTTCTTCCTTCTATTGAGGAAGTTAGAGAAAATTGGAATGAAATACAAGAATATGATTATGATTGGGATGATGATGATGATTGGGAAATAGATACAGATACTGATGATGATGAATAATTATCTCTTGGCTCTCATTCTTTTCTTATATTCAGCCATTGCCTTGTATTCTTTTTCACCTGCTTCAGGTAAACCATCAAATGTCTCAAAAATTTCTTTAGGTTTGCTAATAACTTTCTTTTGTACAACTGACTCAACTTTAAATTGAGTTTTATCTTGGTCTGGGACTGGTGCTAATGCCTTCGGTTTAGATTGCTTCTTTCGTGCCATGTTATAAATATAATAATTATTTTTTTTAATTATATATTTTTTTAAAAAATATATATAAATTCTTTTTTTTTTAAAAAAACTCATAAATATTTAATATATTTATGATTTATATAAATGAGTTTAGTGGTTTGTAGTAATAATATTAATGATCAAGCGGAGTTTGATCGTGGAGCATTGGATCAAGCCCCTTTCCGTTTCAGAAATCATCTTGTTAATCCTTTAGAATTACCTTCTAATTGTGAGGTTGCTGTACAATCTGTCAAAATAAATAAAAATGGTTTAATCCGTGTAAGCCCATCAGATCAATTTTATATTTATTTTGGAAAACAAATATTAAGTTCCACAGATCCAAATTCTGAACAGACGGCATCATGTCCAATTATGGGACGTATTTTGCCATCTGGTTCTAATGAAGCCATATATGTGAATATGGTTAGATTCACGGAATTACTTCGTGATGCTGTGTTATTGGCTATTCCACACCCTGATTTAGATAGAACCAATACTAAAGTCACAGCTGTATATGATGGTGGTGCTATTGGTTCTCAATTTTCAGGCTTTAAGTTTGAGTTAAAATATCTTAATGGTGTTGGTAATGGTAAAGATGGTTCTGGTGTTGGTTACGCATCGGCAACTGATTGGAAAGTTTTAAATACACAATTTAATGCTGGTGCCACTCCATCCATGGATATATCACTTAATGCTGAAAGTGGGTTGGTTACGGCAATTCTTTTAGATAATGCTGGAAGTGAATATACAACTGGGACTTATACTAATGTAGCAACAACGACAGATGGTAGTGGTAGTGGAGCAACATTAGATCTTGTAATAGATGGTTCTGGAACAATTACTACAGCAACTCTTAATAAAGCTGGAAGTGGTTATGCCACAGAGGAAAGATTACAGCCTCTTACGGCAACTATAGGTGAAGGGGTAGATTTAGAAATAACAATAAACACGATAGGGACTGGAGCTTCCAAAATGAAAATTCAGGCTGTTAATGATGCTTCTGTTAATGGTTTAAATGTTTGTTGGTTAAATAAACGTCCTTTATCTCATATGGGTGGATTATTTACTGTTGATTTAACAGGTTTAAAAGAATCTGGAACTGAAAAATTAAATGGGGGATGGGCTGTTGGTTTAGTCAGAGGAACAGATAAAAAATCTGGACAAATGAGTACATTTGGTGCGAGGGATGGGGATCTAACTAATAGTCGTCATTTTTATGATTATGTAATTTATTCTGAACAAATTGCTGGACGTGGTGACTTTTTTTTAAGGGTTGGTCATTGTGTTTATAATACGGATGATGCCACACGAAGAGCTGGAAAACCATTTTGTTTAAATGAAATTGTATACTATGATGATGGAGATGGTTCAGGCTTTGCCTCAAATACATCTTGGAGAGCTGGTGATTTAGTGGCAAGTGGAACTAATGGATATAATTTATCAAGAAATGTTGGTAAAATAGATTCATTAGCTTTTAGAATAAATAATGAAAAAATACATATATTTGTCCAATCTGTGAATGGTTCTGGTTTCACTGGTGGTTGGAATAATGATAGAAAAACCCTTGTATCTTTTGATCATGTTTCTGGTCATATGAAAAATAAAAATATTCCTAAACCAGTTGGAACAACATGTTGGAATTTATATCCTAAAATTATGATAAGAAAATCAGGACGATTCGTTAAAGTTGATAAATATGATGGAAGACAAATATTAGTGAATGGTGTTGAGGCTGAAGCAAATAATCCTGATGCTTCATGGTTTGTTAGAATGATGGGGGATGAAGCCAGTGGACGTTTAGCTATGGCATTTGATAGTCGTGATATTTTTAGGCTTGGGGATAATCCAACTGGTAATCCAATATATACACCACTTGGTACAACTAATACTTTCCTATCCACATCAACTTTTGATTCATATCGGTTCATATTATTATTGGGTTCAGGTGAACCATTTTATAAATACACAAGATCAGCTAATCTCCAATCAAGATTGGGTTTTCAGGGTGAAGGTATTGTTGGACATAATGCTGGAGCAAGTGATTCACAAACAAACACACACACGTCTCCAGATACACCTGATTTAATGGATTATTCATCAGCATTTGTCCGTCTTGATAATTTCACACAAAAATCATATAATGCTGGAACTGGCAGACCATCTAAAATATTATATCAAGTTCCCAGGTTTGACACGAGTAATCGTGAGTTTGGTAATGCTTTATATTATGAACCACAAGAAAGAACTTATATTAAACTTCATAATTCTGAACAAATAAAATTAAATGAATTACATTTATCAATATGTGATAATTTAGAAAGGTTATGTGATGCTGGTATAACTGGGAAAACTGTTGTATGCCTTCATTTTAGAGAATCGTCCACACCTTTATTTAAATCCATGAATTAGATTTAATACTTCTTTTAATTATTTACTTTTTACTGAAATAATAGAAAATTTAAGAAAATATTTCTATTAAATTTAATATATTTGTATTATTATAAATGGATTTTTTGCCACAAGTTATAGGAGGATCAGAAAGTGAAGAAGAAAAGGAAGAGATTGTTGATATTGTTAAGAATGATTTAAATGAAGAAGATGTTTTTGATAATAAGCCAGTTGACAAATTAGAGATGAAAGTTGTTAAAGAAGAGCCACCAGTTAAACCAGAACCTGAACCTGAACCTGTTCAGGAAGTTATTCCAGAAGTTGTTGATAAACCTGTTAAAAAAGCAAGGAAGAAACGTGTACTTACAGAAGCCCAAAAAGAAAAACTGGCACAAGCAAGGGTGAAAGCATTAGAAGTTAGAAGAGCAAATGCCAGAAAGAAACAAGAAATAAAAGATTTAAAAAAACAAAAACAAGATCAAGAATTAAATGAATTGAGAAGCCATGTAAAACCAATACAAAAAAAACAAGAACCAAAGAAACAAGAAACTATTAAAATGGAAATAGAAGAAGTTAAAGAAACTAAACCCCATTATTCACCCATTAATGCTAATGGAACAAAAGAAAAGAAAGTAATGTTCACCCAAGAAGATGTTGATATGATTACTTTTAAGGCTATATCTAATTATGACGAAATTAGAAAACAAAGGAAAAAAGAAAAACAAAAGAAAAAAGAAGAAGATTCTATCAAAGAAAGCCAACGTCAGAAATTATTAAGAATAGTTAAACCATATGAAGCTTCCTCTGATCCATTTGCTAATTGTTATTAATTATTTGTAAAAGTATCATAAAGTAAGATTAAAAACCGTCAAGGATAAAAGTGTGAAAAAGTTTAACAAAAAGTTTTCTTCTGCTCCAATATTTTTAGAGTTTTATCCTTGACGGAAATAAATCTAATATTATGATTTTTTTATAAATTTAAAATATAAATATAATATATTATCAATAATATATAATGGAAGCCAAACCACTCAAGATTTATAAAGTTAAAGATTTAGAAGATAAAGATAAATATCCCCCTCTGAATCCTATTTTGCCCCAACCTCCTTTTATGATGATTGGTTACGGATCCGTGCGTAGTGGAAAAACTAATTCATTAATTAATATGATGCGACGGAAAGACATGTATGGGACTGACTACTGGAATGATTGTTTAGTCATATCAAACACGGCAAAAAACGACCCCAAAATGTATCGGTTCATGGGTGAAGCTTTCCAATTAGAAGATCATTATGAAAATAGAATGATAGACGATTTAATATCATCACAACAGAAATATGATAGGGAAGATATGCCAACACAATTATTAATATTGGATGATATTATATCAAGGGATTTTAAGAAATCATCCAGCAATGCTATTAATTCATTAGCCACCAGGTTTAGGCATTATGAATTATCAA
>Ga0181393_1000794_pt1 | contig 11667 bp, 9 predicted proteins | sample 16SPOviralmetaG_FD_130122 | JGI IMG/M metagenome (GOLD analysis project Ga0181393, IMG submission 130122) | Marine viral communities from the oligotrophic San Pedro Time Series (SPOT) site, San Pedro Channel, CA, USA - 16 SPOT_SRF_2010-10-21 | ecosystem: Environmental > Aquatic > Marine > Strait...
AAGTTCAACATTCTCTGCAACCAACACTGTGGCAATACGTGCAGTAAACTCTGTCTTGTCTACTTTCTCAATATGAAAGCCTTGACATCTTGAATGCAATGCTGGAATAACTCTGTTTGGATAATTACAAGTCAGTATGAATCTTGCACTAGCATGATAGGTTTCCATAACACCACGCAGTGCCGCTTGTCCATTTGGCGATATATAATCAGCCTCATCCAACAGTACAACCTTGAAGTCACCAAATGGCATTGTTTGCACAAAGCCTGTGATTTTGTCACGTATTGTGTCAATTGAATTCTCTCTTGATGCGTTTATTTCTAGCACATCAAAGTCATCTATTTCAAGTTGTTTGATCAGTATCTTTGCCAGTGTGGTTTTGCCTACACCAGGTGCACCTGAAAATAACAAGTGTGGAATAGCACCTTCGTCAATCCAAGTTTTTACTTGTGCTTTTTGTTCTTGATCGCGGAACACATATCCATCAATGTCATTCGGCCTATACTTTTCAGTCCACAGTTGCTTCATCTATTACTCCTAAGTTGAGCTTATTATATACGTATTATTGAGGTAAGTCAACCAGTTCAGGAAAAATATCTAAAAGATTTGCATTGTAGTATTTGTCAAGAGGAAGCACGTTGTTCCAAAATGCCTGTGGATCAAATTTTACAGTATCGTTAAGTTGTTCAATGATACCTTCAAACCCGTAAGTAGCTCTTCCTTCGTTATCCAAAGGTCTTAGCCATTCTAGATGCAGTTGATATTTTTCAACTATTTGTTTTTGCAAGTATTCAGGTGCAGTATTAACACACATCCAGTTGGGACTAATAAGTGTGTTTACATTAAATTGTTCAGGTTGTATTAGCCCTTGTTCTACCCAACGACGATGGAAATCGGGCACATGTAACGCATTAATGAGACTTGTGGTACAACTTATAAAAAAGTCAATATCTGGTCGTAGTCTGATCATTTCCTGTCTAAATTCTACTACATCTTTCCACACAGTTCCAGTTCGCAAGTAATTGGCTCTTGGACCTTCTGCATCAAGACTTGCACCAATGGCTATGTTTGTAAAGTTTTTCCATGCATCAAATATACTACGACCTTTGAGCTGATTCTGTGTCATGTTTGTATTGTAAATCAGTTCTATATCGTAACGCCCTCTGGCATTAAGTTCATCAAGAATCTTGTAATTATCATTGATAATAAGTGGTTCGCCACCTGCAAAGTATATTCGATCAATGTTATCTAGTTGTTCATTGATTTGATCATACAGATCTGAAGCACCACGGCCTGCCTTGAGAAAAACAGGTGTACTCTTATCAATTTGTCCTATTGCAACTGCCGGTGAATGCCAGGAACTGGAAAATTTATGATAGCAACTACGGCAACTTAGATTACAGAGATTGTTGAAACGTGAATCAATATATTTTATATCATAGTCAGGAGTTGTACTTTTTTCAGCAACTTTTATATACTTTGAAAATATAGTATTACTTGAAGTTCTCAGGCTTTCTTTTCCCAATGACTCATTAAAAATGCATTCTTTACATGCGTTGACAGGTAGATCTTTGATCATACGCTGTCTGATATCTTGGTTTACACTATTATTCCATATATCTTTTAAACTATCTTTGCTAGAGTCACCTGTGACTCCATTATATACACAACACGGAGCCACACTGCTGGTTGTATCTATCATTAGACTTATCCAAGGCAATATACAAAAGTTGTTGCTGTTAAACAAAAGGTCTTTTTGTTCCTTAGTAAGATCTTTGATATTATTATTTCTTTGGTCTATGTTGTTAATTTTTCTATGCGGTCGAATTGAACCAGCTGGGAGTCTTGTAAACTCACCATCAATACACTGTATGTTGAATGGTATTGGATCAATGCTGTATGTATCTAGTATATAGGTATATTCTTGTTTGATGTTTTTGTTGGTTGTAACAAAGCATATAAAAAAGTTACTGATATCAATATTGTTTACAATAGTTTGTACACTTTGTAGTATCAACCCATGTGACTCTTTATAGAAATCCAGTGTTGAAGTAATTAATATTCTTTGATTAGGTTCATACGCAGGTTGATATAATTCCTTAATTGCAAGATATAAATCGACAAAATTATCTTTATAGTCGTCACAGTTAATTGTACCTACAATATCATATGCAGGTAAATTATATACCATTTAATCGCCTTGGTAGAACTTTGAATTAGGTCCCATAGTGCCTTTGCTGACGTGCAGTGCTGTACTCAATCCGTCATTACCTGGATCTTCATCACTTACAAGCAGAATGTCTTTGTTATCAACTTTACGAATTATGGTTTCGCCTATGTCGTCTGTAATTTTTACACCTCTAGTCCAACGTCCGTGGTCTACACAAATCCATTGTCCAATTGCAACATCTTCTTGTTTAGGTCCAATGGCATATACTTTCCCCCATCTTGGACGAATGCCGTATCCTTTTCCGTCATCACTGAGCATGATAATACCACTGCTAAGTTTTCTCTCTCCAAATTCCATTTCCTCCACAATGACATCGTCACGCAGTGCTCTGAAAGAATCTTGTTTTACTTTGTATGCATCATAATTTACTGTGGCCATTATATTTTTTTAACTCCTGATTTTTCTTGTGCTAGTTGACGGGGTGTTTTTACTGCTTCTTGTTTGATAGTTTTTGCTCTTGCTATTGCATCAGCTAATCCACTTGCCGGTTTAGATGCTACTGGTTCTGGTACTGCTTCAACCACCGGAGCCGGTGTTGAATCAACGTCAAGGAAACTTTCATCAACTACTGGAGTTTTAACAGCTTTAGGTTTAGTCGCTTTGACAGCTTTAGCAGTTGCTTTTTCTGCACGTCTTGTTTCCTTAAATGCTTCTGCTTCCTTGGCGTTGCTTTTTTGCAACTCATACGGATCAGGTGCAACAGGTGCTGGCGGAATAGCATTTGCAACTGGAGCTCTACTTGCTTGTGGAATACTATCTTGTGGACCAATTTGTTTATTGTACTGACGTTTCTTTTGCTGAACTTTACTGTCGATGGATTTTCCTTTGTTGTCGATTCTATCTCCGCGAGCGTTCACATTCATGTTTCCAACTGCTCTTACTGTTTCGTTTTGCAGTAGTAAAGCACCCAAGTCAATTGACTTTCCTTGTGAGCTTCTATAAACTTTTTTGCCTACCATGTGTTACTCCTATTAACTACGTACTTTATATTTATCTGAGAAACTCGCCAGGGTCTAAATCATAGTACATGCTATCAATTCGATGTACGCCAAGCAAGTACAATACATAACTTGCAACACTGGATCCTCTACCTACGCCCCATATAACATCATTTGATTTCATGGTATCTACTAGATATTTCAAATACTTTAGCAAGTTAAACAAGTTGCGTTCTTGAAACATCAACAGTTCTTCACCAGCACGCTGTATCTCTGGTTGTGTTTCGCAAAGATCAATCACGTGTTGTGCAATATCCAGTTGTTTGTATTCTTCTGGCATTAGCCAGTTGTGTTGATTCTGCATATCATACTCATCAACACTCAATGATACGTCAGTTTCGGGAGAAGTGTCTTCAAGTTGCACTGTGCTATCCACAGTGATACCAGCAGTAGATTGTTGTTTCATAATCAAATCCACTACGTCTTCAATGTTGTATACTATTTCACCAAACTTATTTTTTATCATTGGGTTTGAATTCTACTACGTTTTCACCTATGTTGTCAATTTTTTCTTGTTTTGTTTCAAGTTTTATTTCAATAACTGTTTCTGGTTCTTCGCCATCGTCCCAATCTAACTCTAGACTTTTCCAAGTTGGGTTATTGAGTGTTACAATTTTCTTACGTGTACTTGGCAGTGTGCTACAATTTGGACCAGCATCGCTCCACCATCCTGGTTTTTCATATGGACCAGTTGTTTCCTCATCATGATGCAAATAACTTATTCCGCCGCCAAGTGAACTTCTTAAACTAATATCTAATATATCTATTACATCTTCAGTTACTGCTTGTAGTTTACTATACAATGCTAAACCTGTCAATTGATCAGCAACTTCGTTTGGAAGAACTATTGTGCGAAAACCAACCTCTTGATATTTTTTAGCAATTTTTTTGTTTTCATCACCAATAATAATACTATCACTAAATTGTTCATAGATAATATACTTGCATCTTTCCAGTGCAATATTATGATCAATAGTATTCATTGTCTTGGTCATCATCTGTAGATCAACACTGTAGGTATTCATAATAACACCAGTATCAAAATGTATGCCAGCAGTGAATGATGGGCTGAAACCTATTCTTACATTACTCATGATATGTCTATTTTATCCTCAAACTTATCGTCTTTGTTGCGTTCAGCGGCATGCTTTTCACTTAGTTTTCTTCTGTAAGTTTCTAATGCCATCTGCACTTGGTTAATTAAACTTGAATTGCCCATTCTCATTGCCACAGTTAACTTGCCGTTCAGTTCAGTAATTTTATCCATTAGCTGTTGTTCGTCAAGATCGCCTATGTCATTTATCAATGGGTGTTCCATTAGATATCGCCGTCTTTTCTGTTTTCACTGTAGTATGCATCAAAGTCACCACCTGGGTAACGTGCTTTAAGTTTGTCAATGTTCATTTGTATAATTATATTTGGATCAACATCCAGTGCCATACAACCTTGCATCCAATACCACATCACATCACCAAGCTCGCGTTTCATATGATACTTGTTTTCATCTGTCATTGGCTTACCTTGAAACATGCACTTCTTAACTATTTCAGTGAACTCGCCTGCTTCTGCACCAAGTCCACAACTAGCAGTAAGCAGACGTGGCATATCAACATCTTTGTTAAGTTCATTCCAGTTGTCTACAAACACTTCATTGTTTTTACTTTGCTCACTGGTTACTGCGTCTACAAACTCTTTGTACTTGTTTAGATCTATTTGTTTCATAAAAAAACTCCTTTACTCACTAATTATACAGCAAAGGAGTTAGTATGTCAATTATTAATTTGCTCTTTATCCAAATACGGCGCCATTGTTACCAATAGCAAACCATTTGCTGTTGATGTACATGAGTGTTACTGCCTCGCCAATGTTAGCAAAAGTAATAATGCCTGTACCTGATGCTTTCCAACCTGCGTTGGTTACAGTAATAACCATATCACCACCGTCTTCTACAAAGGCAAATACTTTTATTTGTCCTTCTACCCCTGCGGCTAATGTTGCAGTTTCTGCGGCACCAGTTGTAAAGAAACTTGCAGTCTTTGTCAAACTGGCTGCACCAGTATCTGCTAAGTCTTCTGACCCTGTAAGTTTAATTGGATTTGTAAGTGTGTCTCTTGGACGAGTAAGTTCACTTAGAAATATTGCTGATCCACCATCGTCAGTGTGGAATTGAAATTCATATGTGCCTGTTTCAGCAAATGTTATTACATTTGAAGCGATACCTTGTATGCCAACAACTGATTTTGCACTTACACCGTTGCCTACTGCACTCGGAAGTGTCATAGTATGTGCAACGTTTGCAACTGTAACAGTGACAGTAATATAGGCTTGGTTACCTGCACTTGGAATGTTTGAAAATGCTAGTGTAATTGAACCTGATGTTGTTACACTGTACCAGTTACCTGCACTGTAGTCTATAGCGGCACTGCCAGTTACTGCACCTAATGCAATTCTTGTGTCTCTTGTTGCTTGTAATTTAGCATTCTTGATGACTGCACCGGCCATATCATTGTCCAGTGTTGTACCAGTTAATGCACTCTTAAAGATACCTTTTGCTTGCAAGTCGTCAATCTCAGTCTCTGCAAATTCAAAGTTTGTTTTGATATTTGTAAAGTTATCACGAAACCCTTGACTGTCATTATCCTGACCAGCAACTGGATAGGTTGTGTCTATGTTGTTTGGATTGATACTGCTTGCCATGTTTTAATCTCTCTGTTTTGTGTCTTTATATTTATCATATTGCGTTATGTAGCATTAATAACTGTAACTGCTACTTGATGAGCTACTACTTGAACTGCCGTAGCCACCGCCACCACCTGAGGATCCACCGCCACCTGATGATCCACCACCACCTGATGATCCACCACCACTTGATGATCCTCCGCCACCTAGGTAATTACTACCCGAGCTTGGTGCATTAGGTGTTGTATCTTCGCCAACTGTTGCCATTGGTCCTAAGTTGCCTGAGTATGTATATTCTGGTATATTCTCAGGTTGTATTCCAACTCCATGATTCATACTGCTATTAGGCATATAGAAGTTTATACCCGGAAAGCCTTCAAATGTATGAATGTGACTTGTGCCATTACCTAGTTTGGTGTTTCCTGTTCCGTCGTCTGCCGCATCTGCATCTGCTCTTACAAGGTAAAGTGGGTAGTAGTAGCCTTTTTTACCATCAGTAAATCCACTATCACTGGTGCCAAATACAAAATACGGACCTTGATAATCTTCAAGGGCTTGATCAATAGTAACGTCGCCACTACTCACATGTGTGATTGTAGTTGTAGCATCAGCAGATCCTAATATATTATTAGTAGGGTAAACAAGATATTTGTCGTATTTGTCTGTCTTACCATATACATCAACTGGTTTGCTAAATCTCAAACTGTTTCCATCAAATGTTGTTGCGTTGCCTGTTGATGTTGGATTGGTTGTTTGATTTGCATTAAATGTTGTTGTTAATGGTGGTGCTGGTACAAAACTTCCGCCGTCTGTTGAATCTTCGTTTGCTACCCAATTTGCAGTGAGTTGGTTGTCTAATATATACCTATCACTGATAAAGTCTACCCTGTTTAGGATTTCACCAAACTGTGTTCGTATGTTGTAACTGATTCGATCTGATTCACCAGGATTGGTATAAGCAATTACCCATGCTTTGGTAAAACCTAATACTCTACCATCTGTTTGCTTTGTGGTCATCCACAAAGGCAGTATTGTGTTTGTTTGTCCAACTGTATCTACAACTTGGTTACGCATGTTTACAAGACTGTTTGGATACACAGTAGTTACTGTCCTTGCCACTTGACCGTTTGCATTATAATGAAGGTAACCATAGTATTCTTGTAAACTAACAAGATGTTGTTCTATTGCAAAATAAAAAGGATCTTGTCCAACTGGAAACGTACATGTTCCTGCTTGGTTACTGTCATTAAACGGTGCATCTGGATGTTGCAGTGCATAAGCATATGCACAACAAATTTGATGATTTTTTGCAATTCCTTCGGCTCCGTCACCGGTATATTTTGCATCAAAAAGGACTTCTTGTGCAACTGCCGTAAAGCCTCCCCATGTGCCTGGCACCATTGGTACAATATCACTTTTGTTTGTAAGTCTGTAGAAGTTATCGCCTAGTGTATTTCCTGATCTATCAGAGAGAGCATTAAAATATTCTGCATACTTTCGATTACCAACTGTTGGACTTGCACTAACATAACCTTCTATCACATCAAATTTGTCTAAACTTTGTGCATAGTTGGTGATTAAAGTACTAATTGAACTTCCTAAACTGTGTCCGCCAATTTTTATTTTTGTTTTTGTAGTATTTGTAAGTGCGTCAAAAAGACTTGTACCAGGTACATCTGCAGGACGTTCTTCGCCTTTAGGGCCAAGTCCTTTATAAGCAATAGTAAAACCGTTGTGTGTTTTACCTTTGCCAAATCCAGCAATTGGATTTATAACCTGTCCGGCCATAACGTCTAACTTGCCATCGTATTCATTTTGTGTTCCACGCATTACAAGATATGCAGTGTCGCCGACTTCTATTAAAAATCCAAAAGGAGCAATGCTACGCACAACCTTAGGTGGAACCAGTTTGTTCCCATTAGGATCTTTGTCGATAGTTACTGTGTAGTCACAATATATTAGATCGTCATTTGTGAGGGCTAGTAGTGCAGCCTTGAACTTGTCATATAGCAATGGTTCTTCTATATTTACAGGACATTGATTAGTTGGCGACCAGTTAAACGTATCGTTTATTTTAGGATTAGGAATATACCCACTGCCTGTCCATTTGTCTGCAGGATCTCCAGGTTGTCCATCTACTATCCAGTCTCTTGCCATCTGACTTCCTACGTTTGCCAACAAGTTTAGTTCTCGCATTTCTTTTAGCCAGGCAAAATCTTTTTGATCAAGTGCAGTAACATTTTCTTCTCCGAGACTGCCGTTACTAAAATTAGCATTAAAGAATTCTACAAAATCTGTTGCTTGTTCATCGTAAACAGTTGCTGAGTATGGCAGTGTAAGTTTTTGTGGTGGTGATTCTCCCAATTTGTTTACACCTGTATCAACTACATCACTGTATACAACTTCATATGCAACTGTTCCATCAGTGTTCAATGCTTGTGCAGTTTTGATTTCACCAAGTATTAATTTCTTACGAAAATGGTTCTTGCTAAGTGCAAGCAAATATTCATCAAGTGTCGCAGTATCTAAACTATATGCATGTGTGTAGGTTACATTCTTGGCAACGCCAAAGTATGGATCGTCTGCTCTGTATATTCTAGATGGTGGAATAATATCCGTATTTTGTAACAAACTATTTACAAAACTTCTGTCTGTTTGATCAGGCATTGCTTTAATGTAAAGTCCTTGGTATGGAGAATCATATGCTCTGTCAACGGTAATACGAAATGTTCTACTTACACTAACCAATCCATCTGAACTATATGCTACCACTGTAAAATCAAATGCCTTATCCCAAGTGGTTTCAGCAACGACTAATCTTGTTCTAATATTCTTATCAAACGTTGTTGTTCCACCATCAATGGCAAACGTATTAAAACTTACCCTACCAGCAATGTGTCCGCTGGCAAGAAGACTTAACCCTTGTGGTAAAAGATTATACTGTCCTGGTGTTGATGGATAGCTTCCTGATTTCAGCTTGAACTGTAGCAATCTTCCGCTTGGGTTTACAGCATCAATTTCAAACATGCTTACTGCACCATTGTCTATATTTCCTAAACTATAGATTGGAGACAGTTCTGTTCCCGGAACAAGTGTTCCATTCAACCATGTTACACTGTTTTCAATGCTACCAATTACTGTAATATAGTATTGATAAGGATCGCTTACAACTTGATTGTTGTCTCTTTTGTAAATTGTAATTGCAAAATTATAATCATTTTCAGTGGCTCCTTGGTCTGGAAAGAATCCAGTTAACCATCCTGTGGTTCTATCAAATGTTAAACCTGGAGGTAAAGCCGCACTATCACCTGCAACAATTTCAAATTCAAATGCATCGCCATCACAATCATATCCAATAAATTGATATGCAAAGAAGTTGTCATGTCGGAATGTACCAATTGTTCCTGCAACAACAGTTGGATTGGTTTCTGCTGGTGGATAGTTGGTAATATAAGGTGTACGTTGTGGTGACAAGTCAGCAGTTAAAACCATGCTGTCAGCAGTAAAGTCTGTTGTATCAGCAGTTAAACTATCTCGACTGACTACGTACATACTGAAGGTTCTTAGATTTTGATCCTTGCCATCAGTTATTCGCAATGTAAATTCATATGTTTTGTTAATGCTACGTTGACTAAAATCCCATGGATACAAATCAAATGCACTTGCATCGTAGCCTGAAGTTGCACTATCTGGTAAATTGCTTATTGGTGTTATGTGCCCTGAGAAAACGCCAGTGGTTGCATCAATTGTCAAGCCAGGAGGTAATGCTCCGTTGTCAACATCAATAACAATTACATCATTTGGATCACTATCAGTAAATCCAATTGTAAGATTTACTCCATCACAATCATAAAAATTTCCTAGACTTCCTGCTGGTGTTGTAAACTCGGGAATGTCTTGTCCAGTGACTGTTATACTAAATGTTCTGTCGTTTATCGTTTGTCCATCTGGTGATGTTGCTCTAATAGCAAATGATGATGTAACGTTTTCACTTACTTCTGTTGGTGTTCCTTTGACTCTTGCATAAGCAATAGGTACACCTTCAATACTACCGTTGGTTGTTACTTGTACACCTTCTGGTAATCTTCCTGCAATTAAACTGTACGTTGGTGTTCCACCGTCTGGATCTGTTGCCACAATTGGTACTTGAAAATATAAATTTTCAGCTATGGTACCGAGATCACCTGCGGGCGTTACCCATACTGGTTGTGCCATCTTTTAAACCTTCAGCATACACTCGACGAGCTTTTCACCTTCGTCTGTATTATCTTCTAATGATATTCCAACTAATGCACCATCAGCATTTTTACTTGCTCGACCCATTAGATCTGAATAGACTTTTTGTCCTTTCATTACAGATCCAAAAATTCTAACAGGCACACGCCCTACTAGTGCTATAGGCAATCCTGCAGTTAGTTCACTGTTCATCAGGTAAGCAGGGTCAGTTGATACTACTCCTGCTGGATAGTCGCCTAATCCGCAAAGTGTAATTTCTAAAACTCCGCCAATGGTTATTACAGTGCCTGGCTCGTAGTCCTGATCAGACAAGTACATTTCTGCCACGTCAGCATATTGTGCTTGTGTTGCAGTTAGTGTTGCTATGTTTGCACTGAAACTACCGTTTACATCACGTGCTATAACCTTACTTGCGGTGTTTGCATCTGTGGCATCCACTGCCAGTGTTAAGGCTGCACCTTCACTACCACCATCTCCGCCTGTTAAAAAACTACCGTTTGTGATGCTGGTTACATAGTTTCCTGTTGTGTCTGTACCAAGTGCAACACTGTTTGCTTGAATTGTTGTTGCTATGCTTATTCCAGCACTACCGTCAAAGTCTGCTGTTCCTACAACGTCACCACTAAGTGCGATTGCTCTAGCAGTGGTTAATGTTGCGGCACTTCCTGTGGTGTTTTGGTTGAGTGTTGCTACTCTAGCGGCCGCTACTGTACCACTTGATATATTTGTTCCGTTAAGTGCAGTAAGTGCTGATCCATCTCCTGCAACTGATGTGGCTGCTAATGCACCAGTGTCACTATTAAAAGTTAAGTTAGTGCCTGACTTAGGTCCTAAATCACCAGTGGCTGCAGTTGTAAATAATGGAAAACAAGTAGTGTCTGTGCTTTCGTCTGCTACTGTAACAGTGGTTGCAATTGCAGCCGTACCAGTTGTGTCTTGGTTAAGTGTTGCCACTCTAGCCGCGGCCACAGTGCCTGAGGCAATGTTTGTTCCATTCAAGTCAGTTATAGCTGATCCAGCTCCAACCAGTGTAGCACCTGTTACGGCACCTGTTGCAGTAATATCGCCTGTAGCAGTCATTACACCGTCTACCGCAGTGCCTGTTGCACTTACTGTGAGTCTTGTTGTGCCTGCAACTCCAACTGTGGTGGCAGCGCCACTTGCAACTGTGACATTTGATGTACCGTTGCTTATACTGTTAGTTGATATACCTGTTAAGAAACTTCCGTTACCTAAGAAGTTTGTACCACTTACGTTACCACTTGATACAATGTTGCCTGTGGCTACAACTCTACCACCTGTTAACAAATTTCCACCACTTACATTTGCAGTGGTTGTTACGTTGGCTGCACTAGTGGTTGGTATTAGTATGTCTAAATTTGTTCCGTTGGTTTGAAATGATAGTGTACCACCTGATGTTAATTCAACATTACCACCTGAACTTGAAATACCTACAACTGACGTTCCGTTTGCTATCTGTGTAACTGCAACGTTTGAAGCCGCAGTAACGTTTGATAAAAATCC
>Ga0181393_1000795_pt1 | contig 11662 bp, 10 predicted proteins | sample 16SPOviralmetaG_FD_130122 | JGI IMG/M metagenome (GOLD analysis project Ga0181393, IMG submission 130122) | Marine viral communities from the oligotrophic San Pedro Time Series (SPOT) site, San Pedro Channel, CA, USA - 16 SPOT_SRF_2010-10-21 | ecosystem: Environmental > Aquatic > Marine > Strait...
CAAGCACTTAGGGGTTGACGGGTATCCACGCTCACAAGAACAAGATCAAAAAATCTCCCTTGACTTAGCCAGTACATTCAACACACCGAGTGGACTGGCTACGTTGCAGTATCTTAAATCAATAACCATTGAAGCAATATCAGGTGCAAACATAACTAATGAAGAGTTAAGGCATCTTGAGGGACAAAGGTATTTGGTAGCACTAATAGCAAAACGTATTCAACATTCTGAAAGGATAAAAAAATGATGGGTCCCGGAGCGTACAAAAGGTATCAGGAAGCAGAAGCTAAAAAGAAAAAAGAAGCTGAAGAAAAGAAAAAAAAAGAATTAGAGAAGAAAAGAAAGCGTAAAGCTTTAATAGAAAAAATGAAAAAGAACTCACAGAAAAGTTATAGATAGGAATTACATTATGCCTTTTGCAACAAAAGAAATGATGGAACAGCAGAAAAAAAAAGATGCGTTAAAAAAGAAAAAAGCACTTGAAGAAAAGAAAAAAAAAGAAGCTGAGAAATTAAAGAAAAAGAAAGTTTTAAGTAGAAGACTTAAAAACATACAAGCAAAATAAAACAACCATAAGAGGACAATATGGCAGAAGACACTTTACTACAAGCAGAAGCACCTGCAACCGAAACAACCGAAACACCTGCAGTAGAAACTGCACCTACAGAAATTTCAAGACCAGAATGGTTACCAGAAAAGTTTAATGACCCTGCTGATATGGCAAAGGCATATAGTGAACTAGAGGGTAAGCTAGGTAAAGGCGAAGAAGATATACGCACTAAGCTTATGGAAGAAATGGAAACAGAAGCATTTGCAGAACGGCCTGCATCTGTAGGTGATTACATATTACCAGATACATTAGATGAAGCCGAAGCAGTTGATAATGAATTGCTTGGTTGGTGGTCTAATTATTCATGGGAAAATGGATTGAGCCAAGATGAATTTGCAGAGGGTATAGCAAAGTATGCTGAAGCAGTTCAAGGGCAACAACCAGACCTTGAAGCCGTAAGTAAAGAATTAGGTGACAATGCAACAGCTAGAGTAGAAGCTGTTCAGTTATGGATGAATAAGTTCTTTCCTGATCCTACAATGCAAGAAGCCGTAGCTGAACTAGGTTCATCTTCTGCAGGCATTAAAGCTTTAGAATATGTAATAGAGCAAACTAAATCTACTTCACCTAACCCTACAGCACAAGTTGCAGGTCAAATAACACAGTTAGACGTTGAGGCTAAGATGAAAGACCCTCGTTATTGGCAACAAGGCAAGCGTGATAATTCATTTATTCAAGAGGTAAATAATGATTGGAAGCGACTTCACGGGGGTAGGTAAATATGGTGATGCTTATATTGTTAAAGCAAAACCTATTCACGCAGAAACATTACAACATCAACTAAGACCAACTGATGCAAGAGAATGTATGATAGCAGGCGTTACACCTTGGCGTGCATTAATGTCTGCGTTTAGTGATAAACAACACGAAACTTATACAGCATTAGTAGACGATCAACCAGTTATGATGTTTGGTGTAGTTCCAGAACATGAACTTGTTGGTTCAATATGGATGCTTTGCAATAATGTTGTTGATAAATATCCAAAAACATTTTTAAAGTTTTCACCTGCTATTGTTGAACATTTCCAAAGTAAATATTTTTTATTGCAAAATGTTTGTCCAGTAGATCATTACAAGACACTTACATGGTTAGGCTATCTTGGCTTTATGATACAACCCAAAATAATAAAACAAAATGGGTATGACGTATTACGATTTGTGCGTTGTCAAGAAACTGAATATGTGAATATGTATGGGTATACACAGCCCGGAATTAGCTGATTGCCCTAACGGATAACAAGTCGAAGCGAGTGATGGATAACTGATAGCAACTTAAACAACTAATCTGCTTTTTGCAGGGAAAGGATTAATGATGGCTAACACAATAGACACAGCTTTCATTAAGCAGTTCGAGAGCGAGGTGCATCTTGCGTATCAGAGAATGGGTTCAAAATTAATGAATACTGTTCGTAACGTAGGCAATGTTGCAGGAAGCGTTGTACGCTTTCAAAAAATCGGTACTGGAACTGCTTCAACTAAATCAAGAAATGGTATGGTAACACCTATGGAGTTAGCACATACTACAGTAGAAGCTACATTAGCTGACTTCTATGCATCTGAATACATTGACAAGTTAGACGAACTCAAGACAAACATTGATGAGCGTCAAGCTATTGCAACAAGTTCAGCATCAGCATTAGGAAGAAAGACTGATGAAATACTTATAACTGCTATGGATGCAGGAGCAAACTCAACTCAATTACACAACACAAGTAGTGCTGTAGAAAAAGCTGATTTACTATCTGCGTTTGAAACATTTGGTAGTGCAGACATTCCAGAAGACGGGCAACGTTATATTGCTATGAACCCTAAAGGTTTCGCTGATTTATTTTTAATAAATGAGTTTGCATCTTCTGACTATGTAGGTGATCAAAACTTACCATACGCAGGCGGTATGACTATGAAAAACTTTTTGGGATTTAATATATTCTCAACATCTGCAGTAACAGCAGGTAAGAATATGGCATATCACACAAGTGCGATTGGTCTAGGTATTGGTGCAAATGTTACAACTGAGTTGAACTATGTACCAGAAAGAGTTTCACATTTAGCAACATCAATGATGTCTATGGGTGCTGTCGTTATTGACGACAATGGTATCTATGAACTTCTTGATAACAATTCTTAGGAGGTTTTATCATGGCTTATAGTGCAAGTGGTTTAATCAGAATTGGTGGTGGAAGTGGTGCTAATCTTTGGATGTATCAAACAGCAGATGCTATTGCAACTGTGAACACAGCAGGGTACTTTAATGATTCAGCAAACATGGTAAATGTTCGTGACTTGATAATAGTTCAAGACACTAACACGCCTACTACTCATTTTGTAACTGTGCTTTCTAATACTGGTTCAGTAGTTGACGTTTCAGACGGAACTGCAGTAGCAGAAACAGATGGCGACTAAAATAAATGGCTTCAACAGCATCTGATACAGCATTAGATATAGCATCAAGAGCCTTAGTGCTTATTGGTGCAGAGCCAATTACTTCTTTTGAAAGTAATTCAACAGAAGCTTTGGTCGCATCTAATATGTACGAGGATGTTGTTAGGTCTTCATTATGTGTTGCTCGGTGGCGTTTTGCTACTGAGCAATCCACATTAAATCAAATAACAGAAGCACCAACTGGTAGATTTGCTATTGCTCATCAATTACCAAGTAATCTTTTAATGTTACATACAGTAACAGTTAACGATAATATATTAGGTTATACAGTTTATGGAGACAAAGTGTTTTCAGATGCATCAACAAGTGATGTGTTAATAGCAGATTATACTTACAGATCACCTGAGACAGATTTCCCATCATACTTTTCACTTGCTGTTCAATATTCATTAGCAGGTGTATTTGCCACAGCCATAGCTAGAGATGACAACTTAGCTTTGTTAATGGATGGTAAAGCTGATCGTTTAATGGCTAAAGCAAGAAACCTTGATAGCCAACAACAAACAACAAGGTCTTTATCAACAACGAGGTTTGCTACGAATAGGCGAAGTTAATGGCAAGAATTAGAGTTCCTCAAAACAGCTTTCAATTTGGAGAAGTAAGTTCTGCATTAACATCAAGGACCGACTCTCCCGTATATAAAAACTCAGCAGAGAAAGTTAGAAACTTTTTTATAAGAGGTGAGGGCGGTGTTATTAAAAGACCGGGAACAAAGCGGTGGTATAATTTTGCAAGCAGTCCTGCTTATTCATCTGATCTAAGGCAGACAGTTAGAATAGAACCATTTATATTTTCAGATGATGAACAATATATTATTGCATTTAGCAATACACAGATTGATATATTTCAAATTAGTCCAACTGATGCAACAATTTCTAAAATACAAACAATAACATCACAAGCATGGTTAGTGAACACAACATCTAAACCGTACCTTGAAGAATATACTTTCGCACAGCAAGGTGACGTTATGTTTGTTTGTCATCAAACAATCGCCCCAAGAAAAATCACAAGAACAAGTCTTACAACATTTGCTGTATCAACATTTGCTTTTGAAACTTCTGTAGATAATCAACATGTATTTCAACCTTATTATTCATTTCAAGCGTTAGGTGTAACGTTATCATCTAATGCAACAAGCGGGAGTGGCAGAACGCTTACTACTTCAGCCGATTACTTTACTTCAGATCATGTAGGTGTGTACTTAAAGATAGGTGATGCAGAAGCTGAGATAACTGGGTTTACAAATGCAACAACTGTAACGGCAACTATCTATGGAACATTAAGACATCAACTAGATAATGATGCTTTGAAAACTGCAGAGGGTAGCGGAACTATACAAGTTACTCATGCGTTACATGGATTAGCTGTAGGGGCATCTATTGTTATAGATAGATCGGGAACTGTAGGCGGTATAGCTATTGGCAATATAAATGGAACACGAAGTATTACAGCAGTTGTAAATGAAAATGTTTATGAGTTTACAGCAGGTGGAAGTGCAACCGCAACATCTTCAGCAGATGGAGGTGGTGCTCCAAGAATAGCTACGGGTTCAGCTACAACTGAATGGTCAGAGCAAAGTTATTCTTCAGTTAGAGGTTTCCCGGGAGCGGTTACCTTACATCAAAATAGATTATGGTTTGGTGGCACACTAGCACAACCTGACGGAATCTGGGGTTCTAAGACTGGTCAGTATTTTAATTTTGATATAGGCACAGCAGAAGACAATGACTCCTTAGACCTTACAGCAAACGTTGGTGAGATATTTACAATAAGACATTTAGTCTCCAATAGAGACTTGCAGGTATTTACAACGGGTGCTGAGTTATTTGTTCAAGCACCAACAGACAAACCAGTTACCCCTGCTAATGCACAGATTAGAAGACAAACACCTTATGGATCATCTTATGTAAGACCAACAGTATTTGATGGTGCTACATTATTTATACAAAAAACTGGTACTGCATTGAGAGAGTTTGTGTTTACAGATGCAGAAGCATCTTATACTTCAGTAGCAGTTTCACAACTTGCACCACATTTAATAGTAGACCCAGTACAACAAGCATCCATTAAAGGAGCTTTGAGTCGCTCTGAGTCATATGATTTCATTTTGAATAGTGATGGTACTATCGCAGTCTTTTATTCTATTAGAGGCGATCAAAAAGCGGGGTGGTCTTTATGGGATACAACGGGCAAGTGGCACTCAATCTGCTCAGTCCATGAAAGATTATTTGTGGCATCATCAAGAGATGATGGATCAGGAACAACAAAATTATTTTTAGAAGAGTTCCAAGTTGATATGCCTATGGATTTTTGCAATCAATTTAGTGCATCAAACAGTGTATTTGGAAGTTTAACCTCACACTTTTCTAATGGTGCAGTCGTTAAAGCTATTAGTGGCAATGACTATCTTGGAGAATTTACAATATCAAATGCAGAGATTGATGCATCTCTTGCTAAGTCTTCTGTGTCTACTGGATTTATAGGCTATGCATTTACCCCACTCATAACAACCTTACCAGTAGATGCAGGAGTTGTCGGAGGTCCTTTAACGGGAGAGCCAAGAAGAGTAAGTCGTGTAGTGTTGGATTTAAATTCTACGCTTGCTGTATCAGTCAATGATAAAGATTTAGTTTTTAGAAATGTTACAGATGATATGTCAAATGAACGCATTGCTATAACTGGCAAAGAAGAATTTAGAGTTCTTGGATATAGTCGTGATCCGCGTGTCACAATATCACAGAGTTTCCCATTTAGTTTACAGATAAATGGTATGGTTATGGAGGTATCGTTTTAATGAGTTTAATGATTGCATCAGCAATATTTAGTGCATATGGAACAATCCAAGCGGGTAAAGCTAAATCTGCAGAAGCTAGAGGCAGGGCCGAGCAGTTGCGAGTTCAAAAAGCCAACGCAGGATTAACCGCAATGCAAGAACACAATCAAAGACTTATGCAACTTCAAGCATTACAGAACGCAAATTTATCTTTTACTGGCGTTATGGGTAGAGATAGTGGAAGCGATAGATCACTCAAAGCATTAGAAGAAAGAGCCAAGAGAGAGTCAAGCATAGAAATAGATAGAGCAAGAGGTCAATTTGTTGGTGAGCAAAGTCAACGTTCAATGGGTATTACATTAGCCAACATGCAAGCAAGCAATGCAAGGAAAGCTAGCTTTATAAGTGCCGGGAGTTCTTTACTTTCAGCAGGTGCTAACTATCAAAAGATTGCTCCTAAAAGTGTAGGTTATCAAGCACCCAAGTATACCTCTGCAGATTTTAGAGGATTTAGATAATGGTAGAATTTTTAAAAGCACGACCAACATCATTTGTTAATAAACCTATTGGAATTATAAGCACTAATACTGGCGGTGTTGAACTTGGCAATGCGATAGCACAAGCAGGTGCTAATGCAACTGAAATGTTTTTTAGAGAAGCGGTAGATGAACAAACTAAATTGGGTAAGAAAACTGCTACAGAATTGAAGATAAAAGTTAGAGATGATGATGGTAACTTACAGTTTCAAGAATTACCTGCAACGTTAAGTGATGTAGCCAGAGAAACAGCTACACCTATTTTGCAGAAGAGATACGCTGAAACTTTATATGTAGATACATCTAACAGATTAAAGCAGATGGCAATAGATGCAGAAAACTATTCTGAATTTGAGTCAATGGCCAATGATTATTTAACAGCTACTGAAAACGAAATGTCCAAAAGTGGTATAGGTGAAAGCCTTATTGGTATGTATAGGACAGATTCATCTAAGCTTAGATCACAATATGGCATGAAAAAATATGCTGATGATGTCGAAAAAGAAGAAAAAATAGCAGTAGAAAACGAACTATTTATTATTCAAGACTATATGAATGATGCTTTTATGCTTGAAAAGAATGGTCTAACAGACAGTTCGCAAATGAATATTGATCTTGTTAATCAAGGTTTGGCTCAACTTCAAGGTAGAGTTTCAAGAACAACAATAACAGACATACAAAATAAAATTAAAGTTGGTATTACTAGTTCCAAAGTTATGAGAGGAATGGATGGTTTTAATTCTATTCAAATGAATACTGTTGAGAAAGCTTTTAGAGAGGGTAACTTCAATGTTATTCCAAAGCCATTGCAAGAAGAACTGGCAAAAAAAGGTGTTACTAGAGATATATTAAGAGGTCTAACAGATGCGAATGTTAACTCAATAGTCACTAGAATATCAGGTAATGCTAGCAATCAAGCATCTCTTGAAAACGCTATGAAAGATGTATCAAAAAATAAAAGTATGATGACAGAAATAGCAAGTGGAACAGCATCAAATACTAGTAAATATAGAGAAGCATTAGACACAGCGTTTGTTGGATATGATAGTGCTTACGCTTGGGCGAGTAATCCTGATATACTGAAAGATCAAAATGCTTTAATGATGTTACAAAAAACAAATATATTACCTAATCATTTGTTTAATATGTTAGGAAATGTAAAGAACAATTCCCAATTAACATCACAGCAAATATTTAATTTAAATTTAATAAGAAGACAAGCCATGTCATCAACAACTAGAGATGGTAGCGTAAGGTCTTTAAGCAAAGGATTAGATACTGATACTGTAAACTTTTGGACTACATACGATCATCTAATTAGATCAATGGGTGCAGAAGAAAAAGATCAAGCTTATCGTATAGCATTAAAAACATATCAAACAGATGATGATAGATTAGTTACTGGATCAGCAATACAACAAAGGTTTGGCTCTGATCAAAGTCCTAATTCAATAGTAGACAGAGAACTTAGAAAGATAGCCTCAGATAATGGATGGTCTTTACACTCACTACCTTTAATGAAACGTCTTGCTGTAGCTTCTTTTAGTAATAATGAAATAAGTACAGAGCAGATTACTGATACGTTAAATCAAGTATACGAAACTATGTATACAAAATCAGACATTATGTATAACCCAACTTTTGATGGTGTAGTTAAGGCATCTAACTTTGCACCAGAAAGATACATTTCTTCAGATAAGATTGATGAATGGAAAGAGGGTGTAAATGCAAAACTTAAATTAGCAGGTAAAAATTTAGAGTTGGGTAAGAATGCTTTTCTAATGGCTAATCCTAATAGTGATGCATCAACAGCTAGATATATAGCTGTAGGTGCAGATGGTGTTGCGTTGCAAGATGGTAATGGAAATTTAATACAATCAGCAACAACGCAAGACATGAGAACAGTAATGAAAAGAAGAAAGGCATTAGATAATCATTTACAGAATCTATTTAAAAAACAAACGCTTAAAGAAAATGCTTCAGTAATTGGATCAGGTGGTATTACTGGTGGTGGCAAACAAGATGTTGAAATTCAAAATCAATTAAAAAAATTAAAGAACTTATCGCAAGGTAAACAGTAAATGAACGCAGAGCAACAAAACCAAAATTCATTTGCTAATCCTATAATTGGGTTGCCAACCAATACATATTTTACGAAAGACACAAGAGCAGATAGTTTTACAGATAACTTTTTAGCACAACTTGGTTATACATACGCACCTATATATGACACCTTTTCTGAACAATCAATGTTTGGAAATGTACCAAGAACAAAAACAGAATTTTCATTAGAAGACATTGAGGGATATGAAGAACATATTGATGAGTTAGTTCGAGGCAGGAATGACGAACACCTTGCATTTATAAAACAAACAATAGATGAAAACAGAGAACGTAGAAAGATAATAGGAAGATCAAATTGGTATGATCCCTCAAGTATAGTTGCAGGAATAGCTGATCCTTTAAATGTTTTCTTTGCGTTGCCAGTTATGGGGCAACTTGGTTTATTTGCTAAAGGTGGTATGACATTAGCACAAGGTGCAAAAGCAGGAATGAAAGGTGGTCTTGCTTATGGCGTTGCTTCTGAGGGAATACGAGCACCATTTGATCCGTTAAATACTGGAACAGAAACTGGCATCAACGTTATTTCATCTACTGGATTAGGTGCTGTGTTTGGTATTGCCCCGGGCGTAGTAAGATCAGGTATACAAAGACTAACAAGATCAAGTAACAACTTAAACAAGTTAGCTAATGGTGAAGAAATTGTAGATATAAATAAACTACAAAAAGAAACTATTGACCCAACTACGGGAGAGGTAACAACAACAAGTAATGTAGATGCATCATCAAAGCTAAAGCAAACTAATTATGTAAAGTATTTGATGAACTTTATTCCTACTCCCGGCAAACGTATTATGAGAGATGGTACGGAAAAACAAAGAGAATACTATCAATTAATTGAGGGTAATGGATCAATACCATTAGAAAAAAATGCTTTTGGTATGAGTGGCAACCAAAGTTTGAGACAAAGAGAAGCTAGTTATAACGCTAATGCTAATGCATTTGTAACAAGTTTTGAAAAATACTATGTTCAAGATGTAAAAAATAACGCAGATGCATCTCCTACAAAAGTATTTGATATTAATGTTACCTCTGCTGTTGCTAGAGGAAAGAAAATATTTGGTGGCACTACACCTCATTTTGATGAATGGTTTGAGAACTTACAAAGAAAAAGAATATTACTTTCAGACCCAGTTGAATCACATAAGATAAAACAAAACCTTACTAAAGCAGAACAAGAAGCTATTAAAGGGTTAGATAATTATTACGAACAATGGAAACAAACAAATCAATCAGTAGGACTACTGCAAACTGAAGCACAATTAAGGGCAAAGAAAACCTCATTACTAAAACGTTTAGATGATATGGACAAAAGGTTTGATGCGTTAAAAGAAAAAGAATCACAGATAGGATTAAGTAGAAAAGAACTCAAAGAGTTTAACTTATATCAACAAACAAGAAATAAAGTAGGTAATCGTCTGCAAGAAGCAGAAGATTTGTTAGATCAACATCTAAGCAAAGAATGGTTAAGTCCTATCTATTATAATAAAGCTAGATTGCTTACTGATAAACCATACAGAAAAGGTTTGGAAGATAAGTTTACAAAACATTTAAGGACAAATCCTGCTAGAGTTTATGACGAAAAAATAGGTAAGTATGTCAATCGTTTAATAGACAATCCAAGAAAATTTGCTCAAAAAACAGTTGCTAATATATTAGAAGAAAATGCAGATGGTCTTGATTTTGTTAATCCACAAAAGTCAGGATCAGGCAAGCATTTAAGGCATAGAGTTATTAACATACCAGAACATGAGATTGTAGATTATATGATCTTAGGTCCTGAGGTTATATATTCTTACGCAAATAAAATGGGCAAGCGAGTTGAATGGGCAAGAAACTTTGGAGACAAAGACATTGACGATATATTAGATGAAATAGAATTAGATTCAATCAATGCTAATCATTCAGAAAAAAAGACTGCACAAATTAAAAGAGATTTTGCAGAAGAGATAAGACGTATTACCGGGAATATAATAGAAGACCCTGATAGATTATCTGTGCAAGTTACGCAACGTTTAAAAGATATAGCAGGTATGACATATCTACATGGAGCAGGCTTATCTGCTGTAAATGATGTAGGTGTTATGGTTTTAGAAAGAGGTCTTAAAGGTAACATTGCACCATTCTTTAATGAAGCTGATCGTGGTGTTTTATTTAAAGCAATGAGTAAAGCCACAGAACAGATTGATGGTATTGATTTAGCTAAATCATTAATACAAAGACGGCTTATTGAGGATAGCGTTAAGAGAATACAGCCTAATGCAGTAGAAAGAATTTTTAATCCAATAACACAAACATTTTACAACATACCTTTAGTTGGAAATAACCTTGGTCTTGTAACAAAATACGCCAAGATTATGAATGGCGTTATGGCTCAATCAGATTTAATCGAAGTAGCAATTAAAATTAAAAATAATACCGCAACAAACTTTGAATTAGAATGGATGGGCAGGCATTTTATAGATATAGACACAGCTAAAAAGTTTGCTGATATGCCATGGGAAAAAGGAGATGGTAAATACTACGCTAACACAGATGCTTGGGGAACTAGTGTTCAAGACAGAGAGTTAGTTATGAAGTTTCAGACAGCATTAAACACAAACACAGCTAATGTTATTATGCATGCAACATCCTTTGACAAACCTATGTTAGTTAATGGTGTGTTTTATATGAAGCATCATCCGTTTATGAATAAGCTAGGTTTTAAAGTAGATGAGCGAGCAAGCACAGCTAATACAAAGTTAACTAGAATAGAGTATCAACCATTAGGATTACCATTTCAGTTTATGAATTTTGGTTTAGCTTCAACTACAAGAATAACGGGAGCAATGTTTGATCCTGCTAGAAAAAACAGAGTTGCAGGTGCTTTAGCTTTATTATTCTTAGGTTACACAACACTTAATATACGAAATAGAAACAAGCCTTGGTTCTTTGAAAAGGAAACTACCGACTTATTTGCAAGGACTGTAGATTTCTCAGGTATTCTTGGAGTCTATTCAGATATATTTTACATGAGTTTGCATGCAGGTATTGGCTCGGGGTTATTAGACCAGAGTGATGCTTTGATGGGTAAATACAAACCTGATGGAATAGATGCAAGTTTAGAATTTGCAGGTGCAGTTCCCGGTCAAGTAGCTGATTGGGTAAGAGCAGGTAATGATTACCTAAATGGTCGTG
>Ga0181393_1000796_pt1 | contig 11646 bp, 15 predicted proteins | sample 16SPOviralmetaG_FD_130122 | JGI IMG/M metagenome (GOLD analysis project Ga0181393, IMG submission 130122) | Marine viral communities from the oligotrophic San Pedro Time Series (SPOT) site, San Pedro Channel, CA, USA - 16 SPOT_SRF_2010-10-21 | ecosystem: Environmental > Aquatic > Marine > Strait...
AATGGAACAGTTATCACAACTGAATCATTAGAAAAAGGAAACGAAGTATTCATTGTAACAGATGATGAAAAAGTAGCAATGCCAGTTGGGGAGTATATCCTTGAAGATGGTAAACTTCTTATTGTAGAGGAGGAGGGAATTATTGGAGATGTAAGAGATGTATCTGATGATGTACCCGCAAAAGAAGAAGATATGAAAGAAGATATCAAAGAAGAAATGGCTGAAGAAGCAGCTGTTTATGATTGGCAAGGAATGGAAAAGCGCATAAAGCAGCTTGAAGATGCGATTGCTGACCTTAAAGCAGATAAAGTTGATGCACCTGAAGATGTAGAAGCAACAGAAGAACTTTCTGAAGAAACTAAAGAAGAAGTTAATGCAGAACTTAAAGAAGAAATTAAAGAAAATGTAGATGTAGAACTTTCAGCTGAAGTTGCTGAACCTGTAAAACACAATCCAGAAGCTTCAAATGAAAGTAAGTTTACATTAAATAAAACTAATTATCCTAAGACATTACAACAAAGGATATATGACAAATTAAATAACTAAAAACAAATAAAAATGGCAACAAGTTTAACAACTACATATGCTGGTGAATTTAAAGATAAATACATTGCAGCAGCATTAACAAGTGGAAAAACACTTGACAATGGAGGTGTAACAATACTTCCAAACATTGCTTATAAAGAAGTAATGCAAAAATCAGTAATGGGTGATGATTTAATAGTAAATGCTGGGTGTGATTACACTGATGCTGGTACTTTAACACTTACTGAAAGAGTTCTTGAAGTAGAAGAATTTCAAATTAACAAAACAGAATGTAAAAAGACATTTGCTCAATCTTGGCAATCTGCTGAAATGGGTTATTCTGTACAAAACCAAAGTTTACCAAAATCATTTGCAGATTTTATTGTTCAGCAGTATGTGGCTAAAATTGCTGCTAAAACTGAAACTACAATTTGGAGTGGCGTTACGGCCAATCCGGGAGAGTATGATGGATTTACAACTATTGCTGGTGCTAACATAGCTGATTTAGCTGGTGGTGCAATTGTAGTTGGAACAGATGTTACTGCTTCAAATGTAATTACTGAATTAGGCAAGGTGGTTGACCATGTTGCTACTAACACTCCTGCAATCTTAGATAAAGAAGATTTAAGAATTTATGTTGGAAACAAAGTATTTCAAGCTTATGTAAGAGCACTTGGTGGTTTTGCATTAACTGGTGGTGCTGGTACTGATGATAAAATGACACAATGGTATAATGGTGGTGGACTTACTTTTGATGGTATTCCAATCTTTTTAGCACCGGGTATGCCAGCTAACAAAATGATGTGTACGCAAATTTCAAACCTATTCTTCGGATGTGGTGTTCTTGGAGATTTATCTGAATTAAGATTAATTGATACTGCTGATACTTTAGGTGACCAAAATGTAAGATTTGTTGCACGTTTTAAAGCTGGTGTTCAAATCGGTCTTTTAGGTGAAGTAACTTATTATACCTAAGATATAATTTAATTAATAACCATTAAAGGGGGTTTAATTACCCCCCTTAATTAAAAACAAAAACAAGATGGCATGTGATATTAGTTTAGGGAGAAAAGTCCCTTGTAAAGATGTAATAGGCGGAATAACTAAAGTGTATTTTGTTAATTTTGGGGATTTAGGTACAGTAACTACAAATTCAGGTGATGAGATAAGTGATATGACTGGAACTGCTTCAGTATATCAATATGATGTAAAAGGAACAAGTGCTTTAGAACAAGCTATTAACTCATCAAGAGATAATGGTACAACATTCTTTGAGCAAACCTTGACACTATCTTTACCAAAATTAAGCAAAGAAGATAATAAAGAAGTAAAATTACTTTCATACGGCCGACCCCATATAGTGGTTGAGGATTCAAATAATAATTGTGTTATGATGGGCGTTGAGTATGGTTGTGATGTAACTGGTGGTTCAATTGCTACTGGTGCTGCAATGGGTGATTTTGCTGGTTATTCTTTGACACTTGTTGGAATGGAAAAACTTCCAGCACAGTTCATTGAAAGTGCAGTTGCTGGCAATCCTTTTGCTGGAATGAGTGGAACATTTACAATTGTTCAGGGAACCAATAGTTAAAATAGGCACAAAATTCATAGTTTAGTGTGATTCAATATATAGTTAAGTTGGCTAAAGGAGGGTTACAAATTTGTTTCTCTCCTTTTTTTTTAAAAGTAAAATAAAAAAAGATGCAAATAATTACAAAAAGCGGAACAAGATTACTAAATTTAATGCCAAGGGAAACTATTGATAATTCTAAGGTGTATAAACTAACTATAAAAAGTGAAGAACAAAATAAAGTTATTTTAACGGACTCTAACGCATCTTTTACCTTAGTCAAGTACTATTACACTTATAGCACAACACAAGCCCTTGATGAAGCTAATTTTTATACTGTGGAAGTTAATAATACAACGGATGGTACTTTAATATTTAAAGATAAATTATTTTGTACTGACCAAACATTATCAACTTTTGAAATTAGCAATAATGTATATATTGAAAAATCAACAAGCAATAATGAATACATTTATGCTTAAATAAAATATTTAGATGGATAATTTACATTTAATACAATTAAACCAATATGAAAGACCAGTAATCACTGAAGAAAAAAACAGAGATTGGATTGGTATTGGTGAACATAATGACTACTATCAGAATTTGATAGATGCATTTATGGATTCAACTACTAACAATGCAGTAATAAATGGTATTGTAGATAGAATCTATGGTAAAGGTTTAGATGCTACTGATAGCCATAAAAAGCCAGAAGAATATGCAAACATGAAATCTATCTTGAAGAAAAAAGATTTAAGAAGGGTTTGTCAAGATTTAAAATTATTGGGTGAAGGTGCATTTCAGGTTACATATCAAGGCAATAAAATAAAAAGCATTACACATTTTCCAAGAGAAACTTTACGTGCTGAAAAATGCAATGAAGAAGGAGATATAGAAGCTTACTATTACAGTGCTGATTGGAAAGATGTTACAAGAAATACAAAATTAAAAAGATTTCCAGTATTTGGCTCAGGTGCGCAGAATGAAATATTTATAGTAAGAAGATATGTAACTGGATATTATTACTACTCACCAGCTGATTATCAAATAAGCTACGCAACATTAGAAAAAGAAATTGCAGATTATTTAATTAATGATTGCCAGAATGGTTTTTCAGGTACTAAAGTGGTGAACTTTAACAATGGTGTACCAGATAGGGAAAAACAATTAAACATCAAGAATGACGTAATGTCTAAACTTACTGGTAGTTATGGTGAAAAGGTTATAATAGCTTTTAATAATGATGCAGAAAGTAAAACAACTATTGATGATGTACCTTTAAATGATGCACCGGCACATTATTCATACCTTAGTGAAGAATGCTCTAAAAAGATAATGGTAACACATAGGGTAACATCACCAATTTTAATCGGTTTAAACTCAGCTAATGGCTTTTCAAGTAATGCTGATGAAATTAAAAATGCTTCATTATTATTTGATAATGTAGTTATAAAACCTTATCAAGAATTGCTATTAGATGCATTAGATGAAATGTTTGCAGTAAATGATATTTCATTAAATCTTTATTTCCAAACTATTGAACCTTTAGAATTCATTGAAATAGATAAAGATATGGATGCTGAAGTAATAGAAGAAGAAACTGGTATTGATGTAGAAGACCAAGATTTTAAAGAAGAAGATGAATATCAACAAATAGAAGAAATCATTAGTAAATCTAAACTAAGCAAAGAAGAATTAAGTGATGAAGATTATGAAGTTGTTTTGGATGGTTTACAAGGTGAAGTAATGGATGAAGATTGGGAAGAAGTTGCTGAACGTGATTATTTAGAAACTAATGATGAAGAAGATTGGGCAAATAGTTTAATTAAAACTGATTTAGCAAGTATTGATGATAGGCCAAGCGGATTTAGTATTTTAGATAAATCATATTACAAGATTAGATTTAAATATACTAAGGGTTCTAATAAGCCAAATAAAGAAGGAAATACATCCAGACCATTTTGCCAAGCAATGATGGCAAGAACTGCAAATAAAATAGTTTATAGAATTGAGGATATAGATAAAGCCAGTAATTATGCATTTGAAAAATCTGCTAAATTACCTATGCATAATAAACAAGAATATTCACTCTTTAAATTCAAAGGTGGTGTGTACTGCAAACACAAGTGGGTTCAAATTTTATATAAAATGAAAACAAAAGAAGCACTTGAAGGTAAAAAAGGAAGTAAAGATATAGAAGATTACAAAAGAGTAAAAGAAATACCTAAAACATACAGACGTTCACCAGCTGGAAGCAATAAAGCAAAAGTAGCGCCAATTAACATGCCTAATAACGGACATTATCCAGGAGTAAAATAAATTAAGATATGAAAACAATAGAAACAGTATACAATAAATTAAACAATGCTAAAACAAAATTAGCAACGCATAAAGTTGAATTAAGTTTGGTAGATGATTTAAAAGAATTGAAAAATAAATTTGATAAAGAAATAACACCAATTTATAAAGAAGTATCAAAAGAAAAAAACAAGTTAAGAGCAAAAGCAGAAAAAGCAGAACAAATTTTAGATAAAGTTGATAATCAAATAGAACAAAAATTAAAACTTGTTGAAAAAACTGCAAAAGAATTAGGTATAAGTGTTAGTGAAATAAATGATTATAAATCTTTAAAAAGTTTATTAAGCATTGTACCTGATATGAAAACAGTTTTTAAATCGGTTCAATAAAAATTATTAAAAAATGAAAACAATAGAAACAGTATATAGCAAACTAAATTCAGATAAAACTGAATTAGGTACACATAAAGTTGAATTATCAGTAGCAAGTGACATAAAAAAAGCAATAAAAGCTTTGATTAAACAAGAAAAAGAAATGGACAGAGCAAAAGCTGAAATGGATAAAGCTATTAATTTATTAACACAAGCAAAAAAACAATCTGAATCAGTTTATGAAAAATATAAAGCTGGTATATCTGGCCAACTTTCAATTAACCCTTTTACAGTTTTAAAAGAAGCAAGAGCAATAGCAAAAGATTTAGGTATTAATGTAAGTGCTATAAAAGATTTTGATACTTTAGAATCAGATATTGGATTTAATGAAGATTTAAAAAAGAAAGTAGAACAAGATAGAGATGAACTTGAAAAATTAATAAAATAATTAAAACATGAAAGCACTTTTCATAACAAGACAAGATTTAGTCACTTTTACAAGTGCCAATGGGAGCTTAGACCCAGATAAATTCTTACCCTATATACGTTTGGCGCAAGATATACACATGCAAAACTACTTAGGAACTGATTTGTATGAAAAGATTGAAAAGCTTATTAGAGATGGTGAATTGACTGAATTATTAAATCCTAACTATTTTAATTTAGTAAAAGATTATTTGAAAGATATGTTAATATATTGGGCAATGGTAGAATATTTGCCATTTGCTGGTGTTAACATAACTAATGGTGGAATCTTTTCACATAGTCCAGAAAATGCAACTGCATTAGATAAAGATAGAGTAGATTTTTTAATTGAAAATACAAGAACTAAAGCACAACATTATACAAATAGGTTCATTGATTACATTTGTTTTAACACTAATTTATTCCCTGAATATAATAGTAATTCAAATGGTGATATAGACCCTGATACAGTTGCTAATTTTGGTGGTTGGGTTTTATAAATATTAAATAAAAAAGTATGTCAGATTTTGGTAAAATATATGAAAGTTCTTATTGGGGTGTTGGTGTTTGTGATAATACTATTGGATGGGGTTCAATATATAAATCAATAGCAAACTGTACTGATGCTTCTTTCAGTTATGCTGAATCAAGTTATGCAACAAATGGTACAGACCCTACACCAACTATTACTGGTGATGCTGGAGGTACTTTTACTGCATCTCCTGAAGGTTTAAGTATTAATTCATCAACTGGTGAAATAACATTATCAACATCAAGTATAAATTCATATACAGTAAGATATACATTACCAGATGCAACATTTGCAGAACAATCATTAGGCATTACTGCCCCAGCTTTCACAAACACAAGTAGTTTTACATTTGATGGGGTGAATGACTACTTTAGTGCTGGAAATCCAACAGCATTACAAATTACTGGAGCAATTACTTTTTCAAGTTGGATAAAAACATCAAGTGCAACTTATCAATTAATTATTAGTAAAGATGATGTTACAAATAGATGTTATAATTTTGGCTTTTTAAATAACGGTGAAGTATATGGTCAAGTTTTTAGTTCTGGAAGTGCTACAACAGTACAAACAGCAACAACTTGGAAAGATGGAAACTGGCACCATATTGCTTTTGTCTATATACCATCAACATCTATACAAATCTACGTTGATGGAAGTAGTCAAATTTTATCAACATCAAGTATACCAGCTTCAATAGATAATGACCCAGCAGATTTTAATATTGGTAGAAGAAGTGATGGAGCAAGATATTTTTCTGGTAATATAGATGAAGTAGCTATCTGGAATAGTGCTTTAACAAGTGGAAATATTAGTACAATTTATGGTTCGGGAACTCCAAGTGATTTATCAACATTAAATCCATTAGCTTGGTATAGAATGGGTGATTAAAAAATGATTAATTAAAAAAAATATGGCAACAGAATTTATATCAAATAGTTGGCTTATGCCAGAAAATAGCAATCAGGATAAACTTGCTAACTACTCTTTAACATTTGATGCTGCAAGTAGTAACTATATTAATCTATACAATGGAACTGTTGCAAATTTACCTTCTCAATTTAATATAGGTGCTTCAGATTCATATAGTTTTAGTTTTTGGATTAAAAGTAATGTAACTACAAGTAATAATTTCTTTTATACTCAAAGAGGGTCAGCGCCTTATTTAAGATTTTACACAACCTATGTTGGTGGTGATGATAGTTATAGAGCATATTTTACAGTCAGAGATGATTCATATGTAGAGGTTAGCGAGAATTCAGATGCTACAAACATAGTTAATAGGAATCAATGGAATCATATTGTAGGTGTTATTGATAGGGCAGCTTCAAAACTTTATGTATATGTAAATGGAGTAGTGACTGGAACTGGAACAAGTTTAGGTTCATTAGGCGCTATAACACAAATAACAGATGCTGCAATCGGGGGTGACCCTTATCCATCTGGTTCAATAAGGTTTGAGTTTGATGGAGAAATAAGCAGTTCATCAATATTTGATTATGCTCTTTCAGCATCACAAGTCACACAATTGTATGGAACAGGTTCAGCTATTGGCAACCCTATGGCAATAACAAACGGAAGAAAACCAGTTGCATATTACCCACTTTCAAATGCTGGATTTAACGGTGAGTTTTTAGCAAGTAATGGAGCAGAACAAGATTATGTATTTTCATTTGATGGGAGTAATGATTATATTACTTGTGGAAATCCAACAGAATTACAAATTACTGGACAACTCACTCTTTCTTTATGGTTTAAAACAAGCACAACACCAGCAGCAAATAAATATTTAATATCAAAGGGAACAGGTTCATATACTCAAAGAAATTTTGGTATTTGGCAAAGTAACACAAATACTATAAGAGCATTTATAAACGGAGTTGGAGCTGGTGTTACATCTCCTTTATCATATGCAGATGGTAATTGGCATCACCTTGCAGTTACATATACTCCAAGTACTTCTTTAATTTTATATATAGATGGCTCTGCAGTTGATACAAATACGTCATCAATTCCAGCGGCAATAAATAATAACACTTCAGATTTTGAGATAGGTAGATGGGTTAGTGATTATTGGACAGGAAATATGAATAATGTATCAATATTCAATACAGCTCTACCAGCAACAGGAACAGAATCTGTTGAATCTTTATACAACTACGGTACTCCGCCAAATATAGCTTCTTATAGTGGTTTACAGGGATGGTGGGAATTAGATGCTTCATCAACTTTTGATGGTTCTAATTGGAGTATTCCAGATGCTTCAAGTAATTCTAACACAGGCACATCTTCAGGTATGACTGCTGCAAACCTTGTGCAAAGTGATTTAATTATAAATGCGCCTTTTGATAGTTTTTCTTTAGAGTTGGATGGCTCAGATGACTTTATTAATTGTGGAAATGCTTTTACTCAAACTGGTGCTTTTTCTGTTTCAGCTTGGATAAAAACATCAACAACAAGCGCAACCTCTGTACTTTATAAAAGTGGTGTTTTTCAATTTGGTAAAGATACTTGGTACAACGGTGGAGTAGGTGGCGCACCAAATTTATCTTTAACAGATTCAGGTGGTATAACAAAACTTTTTAGAAATGGTGTTGCTCCAAGTGGTGCAACTGTAACTGTTGGGACTGTTGTGGATTTAAAAGATGGTAATTGGCATCATATTGCTTTTACTTATAATGGAACAAATCAAGGTAAATATTATACTGATGGTGTTGTAAGTTATACATATGACATAACAGACGGAAGTTGGGCAGGTACATTAGCAAGTAACTCAAATGATTTATTAATAGGTAAAACAACCGTAGCAAATTGGAATGGAAATGTTTCTAATATTTCAATTTATAGTTCAGAATTAACATCTGCACAAGTAACAACTCTATATAATAATGGCAAACCTTTTGACTTAAACACTTTTGCAGTTACACCAGTAAGTTGGTGGAGATTAGGAAGTGTAAATTCTTCTTATAATTCAACAACAAGTGAATGGACTATATTAGATGAAGTAGGAACAAACAACGGAACGGGCAGTAATTTAGGACCTGCGCAAAGTGCTTTAGTAGATGGAATAGGAGCAACAGGTTCAGGAACATCTTCGGGAATGTCAAGCGGAACAAATAAAACTGGAGATGCGCCTTACAGTAATTCAAATGCAGTATCTTACAATATGAGTGTAACTGCTAAATCAACATCAGTACCAACATAATATTAAAATAAAAATAAAATGGCAACATACATAATCATTAATCTAACAGAAACTTCAAACGTTGACTTTTCTCAGGTAAATCAAACATCTGCGCAGACAATGCGTAGAAACTTAGCAAACACTCAAGGGTTATTAAGCTACATTACAGAACCAAGTTATGTAACAAGTGGAGCATTACCAATAGTAGGTGATAAAATGAATCACTCAGAAGCACTTACTTTAATGAGTAGTGCTGAATGGTCAGAGCCAATGCCTGAATAATGAGAGGTACACTTAAAATAGAAATTGCTCCAAAACGTAAAAGAAAAGGCATACATGCTAAGAGCAAAACAAGTAAATTAAAGGGTAGTAAAAACTACTCTAAAAAATATAATGGACAAGGAAAATAATATAGTAATGGGAGACCACAATTTATTGATTGCATTAGCTGGTATAGTTAGTGCATTAGGACTAAAAGAGATTTGGAATATTTGGAAAAAAAGAATGGATATTTCAGCAAAGAAAGAAGAACGTGCAGATGGTCTTTCCTTAAAAGTTATTGAAGAATTAAAGGATAAAATTAGTGCTTTAGAATTAAAGATAGATGTATTAATAACAGAGAATACAGAACTAAGAGTAAAGATTGCTAAGATGGAGGAAAGGTTAATTCAAAATGCTAAAAAATCAGCATCAAGAAAAAGAAAACCAAATGAGTAATTATTGCTCACATAGTAGTGAAGATATTAAATACTACTATACATATGTTAAATCAAAAAAACAATTATGAGAGAAGTAAAATATATTGTAATTCATTGTAGTGCTACAAAAGAAGGTGTAAATGTAAGTGCAGCAACTATTGACACTTGGCATAAAAGAAGGGGTTGGAATGGAATAGGTTACCATTATGTTATTGGCATTGATGGAAAAATAGAAGCTGGTAGGCCAGTCAACACAATGGGTGCGCATGTTGGCGGTGGTGGAAATAGAGCATCTATTGGTATTGCATATATTGGTGGTGTTGATGCTAATTTAAAAGCAAAAGATACAAGAACAGAAGCACAAAAGAAATCATTAATTAAGATAATTGAAATACTAAAAAACATTTATCCACAAGCTTCAATTCATGGCCATAGAGATTATTCAGTTGACAAAGATGGTGATGGAGTTGAACCGCATGAATTTATGAAACAATGCCCATGTTTTAATGCGGAAATTGAGTATGCCAGTTATCAACCTCAAAACTTCAAACCCAAAACTAAAAAAGCAAGGGAATTAAAAAAATCAAAATCTAAGAAATGAGCAATAAAGTAAAAAATACAATAACTAACATACTTGGTATAGCATTATTTATTTTTAATGTATATATGTACTATTATGGTGAAGAATCCTTTGCAAGTTTTGTTAGTATATTAGCAGTATCATTAGCATTATTTTTATTTAAAGGAACAGAAACAAAACAATGGTTAAAAAAAGCATTAGCCAAATTCTCATAATATGTTTTTTAATTAGCTGTACACCTCAAAAAAGGTTAAATAGATTAGTTAGAAAATATCCACAATTAACACAGTTAGATACTATTAGAATTATTGATACTATTGTTATTGATAATTTTAATTATGATACTATTGAAACTGTAAATTATCATGATACAACTATTATAGTAAATAATGAAAGAATTAAAGCCAGATACTTTTATGACACCCTTAGGCAAGAGATATACCATGAAATCACGTGTAAAAGTGACACAATTATTCAGGATAGATTTATACCTATTGAAAAGGTTATTGTTCAGGAACAGAAAACATGGCAGAAATACAAGCCGATGGCTATCTTTAGTATTGTAATTTTAATTGCTTTGGCTATACTTAAAAGAATTGGTATAGTATGAAACCTAATAAAGAAGAAAAAGGTAGAGGAAATGCAAGGTATAGATTAACACCTGATGAAGTTGGTGTATTAAGGGAATACAGAAGAATAAAAGAAGAAGCAGAATTCCAAGGGGTAAATCCAAATGATGTTCATTCAGGTTGGATTAAATCAAAAAAATCATCATTATATTTTAAGAATAGTGCTTTTAGAACTAATGATTTAAAACAATTTAAAAAAGATTTAGTAAAAGATTTAAAAGAATATGCGCCTAATTTCAATAAAATTAAAAAACCTAAAGTACATGATGGACATTGCTTGTTATTATCACCAGCAGATATACACATTGGTAAGTTGTGTAAATCCTTTGTAACTGGTGAAGAATACAATAAACAAAGGGCAGTTCTTAGAACATTAGAAGGTGTCCAAGGTTGCTTAGAAAAAAGCAAAGGGTTCAATATAGACAAAATTATTCTAATAATTGGCAATGATGCCATGCATATTGACAGTTCAAGTGGTGGAAAAACAACAAGTGGAACTGTTCAGGATGTAGACGGATTATTTTATGAGCATTTCCATATTGCTAAAAGGTTGTATATTAATATAATAGAAACTTTATTAGAATTTTATCCTGATATTCATATAGTTTACAATTCATCTAATCATGATTACTTAACTGGGTTTTGTTTAGCTGATGTTATTGCAACATATTTTAGAAATAATAAAAATATAAGTTTTGATATTAGTTTGCATCACCGTAAATATTTTACGTACTATAATAATTTAATTGGAAGTACACATGGTCATGGTGCAAAATGGGACTTATTGCCCTTAT
>Ga0181393_1000800_pt1 | contig 11618 bp, 11 predicted proteins | sample 16SPOviralmetaG_FD_130122 | JGI IMG/M metagenome (GOLD analysis project Ga0181393, IMG submission 130122) | Marine viral communities from the oligotrophic San Pedro Time Series (SPOT) site, San Pedro Channel, CA, USA - 16 SPOT_SRF_2010-10-21 | ecosystem: Environmental > Aquatic > Marine > Strait...
AAGGTTGCTGCTAAAGATCCTATTAGGTCTGAGGAAATCCTTACCGGTGCTTTGCCTACCGCTGGTCAGGGGGCCATAGTCTTTATTGAGTCTACCTATGAGGGTGGACAAGCTGGGCATTTCTACAATCAGGTGGTGCAGGCGATGAACACCACGGATGATCACATGACGGACATGGACTTCAAGTTTCTGTTTTATCCTTGGTACGATGACTCAAGCTATCGGATGGTAGGCAATGAGTCGCTGCTTACGCAAAGCACAATAGATTACTTTGCAGAACTAGAAAAGCGAGTAGATAGAAAATTTTCTGTGCCCCAGAAGATATGGTGGCAGAAGCAAAGCGACCTTCTTGGCTTGTTTATGGGACGAGAGTTTCCGTCTACGCCAGAAGAGGCAATGGCTGCACCTGTCGATGGTGCCATATACGCTGACATACTAGAGGTTGTCAGGAGAAAAGGTCACTACCGGAACGATCTGCCAGCCAGTAAGGAAGTGCCAATATGGGCGGTATGGGATTTGGGTTTCCGAGACTACACAGCTATATGGCTAGTGCAGTGGGATGGCGTTACGCTTAAGTGGCTATGGTTTACCCAGGGTAGCCAGAAGCAGACTAGGGAGTATGTGTCTGAGCTTGCCATGTCGGGTTACGAAGTGTACGGTCACATCCTGCCGCATGATGCTGCGTACATGGACAAGACTGGTACCAAGAACTATGTTATGGAGTTGCGTGATTGTGGTGGCAGCAACATTAAGGTGTGTCCTAAGACTAGGGATGTGTGGCGTGGCATTAACAACTTGAGAAGCCTGCTGCACAAGTCCTACTTCTATCGCCCTAACATGGAGGATGGCCTTAAGATGCTGCAACAGTACAGGGCTAAAAAGAACGATGCTGCTGGAATACTAGGCACTGTACCGGTTCACGATTTCACTTCTCACGCTGCTGATGCTGCTAGGTATGTAGCAGAAGGCATCGAGCATGGCTTGTTAAACACAACGGTCGGGTACACTCAAAACAAACGCAATGGGCCGGTCCTTGTTGAAGAACCCGTTAATGGCTTTTAATTATGACAAATATAAGAGACATAAAGGAAGAAGACGTAGAGGAGTTGGTGGACCTAGCTAAGAAAAATGATCATGGTTTGTGGCGTCCAACTAACATTATAGAAATAGACGGCAAAATAAAAGGGAGCATATCCATAGGTGGGGTTCCTTTGGTAACGATGTTTATGGACAAGGAAGTTAAAAGCCCAACTGCTTTAATGAGGGTTTTTAGGCAAAGTGAAAAAATAGGCAAAGAAGCTGGTTTTTGTGACGCGCTTGTTTGCTGCAATGAAGATAGCCCTATATTTAAATTTATGCCTAAGTTTGGGTTTTCTCCGTATCAGTCGGTGCTTTGGTATAAAGAGCTTGAAAACAATGGCAAAGCACAATAGATTTACAGATGACAAGTATGCGGAGTACGCCCTTCGCATCCACAAAAAGGACGCATCACAAACCATACCCAAGATAGCATCTGCGGTGTTTGGGGTTAGCCTTAGCTATGCCCAGCAGAAGGCATGGGACTGGATGAAACATGCCGAGTTTATTCGAGAGAAGGATAGGCTTGAGCAGATTGAAACGTCCACCGATCCCATGACTAAGGATGAGAAACTTATCCAGAATCGGGTATTAATTGACGAGGCTTACCGGATCAGGGACAAAGAAAACTACATCAAGCTAGTGCGTATGGACAACGAAATGCAGGGGCATACAAGGTCTGACGAGCAAGGGGATGCAAAGTTGCAGCAAGGCAACGCCCTTATTGGCGAACTCATGAAGCAGTTGCGAGATAAAAACAAGAACATAAAGCAAGCCGAAAGAGTTATTGATGTTATCGAAAAATAGTTTTTTGTTTTTTTACTTGACAATTATTGTGCAATAGTGTATAATGCTCGGCAACTTTTATTATTATGTGTGATCCTGTAACATCAACAATTATTGCATCGACATTAGCTTCAGCAGGCACAGCAGCAGCAATGAAGAAGGCCGCACCTAAGCCACCTTCAGTTCCTACTAAAATTAGCCAACCGCCTACGGTAATATCCGCTGGTGAACAAGCCAGAAAATACGAAGGCGACAATCAGATGGACTTGCTTAGTACAATTATTGCTGGGCAAGGTAAAAGAAAAAATAAATTAGGATAATGCCTCAAGAAGATTCATCAAGGGCGAGAGCCATCCTTGCTGACTTCAACGACTTTCCAGAAATGGAAAAGTGGAAGTCTTACGCAAACAACATAGCAATTTATGGAGAGGAGCGTAAGTCTGGACAGATTGGTGGTCGCACCGCAGGTCAGATTGACAGCACTCGCATATTTGACACTACGTTCCGTGATGCCTTGGAGGTGTTTAGTGCTGGCATTGTGTCAGACCTAACTCCACAAAACGAGCGATGGCTAGAGCTTGAGTCACAGAGTTTTGACCCAGAGGTTGTTGAAAGCGAACGCATGTTCTATAACGGTGCGTCAGATCGCATTCGCACTCGCATTGGTCAGTCCAACTTCTATCGTGCATTCCATGAGGCAGTGCATAGTGGCGGTATGTTTGGCACATTTTGCTTGGCTATGATGCCATCTAAGAAACGTGCTTTTAACTTTGTAGAAATTCCGTTTGGCAAGTTTAGATTCCGTGAAGATGAAGATGGGTATGCTACCACGGTCTTTCACGAGTGGGACGGCAAGACTGCTGAACAAATTTACGCCTACTTCAAGGACGACATAGAAGACGGCAACGCAGAGCTTCCAGAGGTTATCATGGACGCGATGAAAGCCGAACATCCTTCTGCTCGCAATAAGAAGTTTACAATCATTCACATGGTTAAGCCACGGCTAGGGTCCGAAGGCAACATACCGGCTGCACCAGAGAACCGTCCGTTTGAGTCGGTCTACGTTTGCAAAGAAAGCAGCAGCACAATTTTAGACAATGATGGTCTGTACTACCAGCCCTACATTGTTACACGAATACTTAAGAGTAGGCATGACGCAGGCTTTGGTCGCTCTCCTGGAACACAAGCATACCCAACCGTTCGGGTCTTGAACCGTGCTATACGAGACATTAGTGTAGCAGTTGAGAAGGGCGTGCGTCCTCCAATGCTAGTGCCCAAGGACAGTTCTTATCGCAAGGATGACCGTGCCGGTGGTGAAATCATGTTTGACCCACACACTCCTAATGGCATACCTCAGCCATATATTGTTCCATTCAATATTCAAAGTGTTGACTGGTTTGTTAATAGATTGGAAGGTCAAATTCGTTCTGCGTTCTTTAATGGAATGTTTAAGTTCTTTACTCAGCAAGACATTGCTACTACTGAGAAGACAGCGTTTGAAGTTCAAATGCAGGCGGAGGAACAGCTTAAGCTTTTTACCCCAATCTTTCAAAACATTGTAGACGAGTGCCTAAGTCAAGTTATTGAAAACGTGTTTGTCCAGATGTCTTTAGTCGGAGACTTTGATGACTTGCTTGAAGAGTCGGAGCTTGAAGACATTAGCAATTTTAGCGTAGTATACAACAGTCGCATTGCATTAGCAGTTAAGTCACAACGCACACAGGGTCTGGTTAGGGTGGCACAAGCCGCACAGGTCATTGAGGCGTTTGTCCCGGGTGCTGGTGCAAGATCCCTTGACTGGGAGCGTGGACTAAAGGAAATTGCCGTTAACTCTACGGTGCCTGCCGAAATTGTTAATGATGATGCTACGATAGACCAGCTTAAGCAACGCGATCAGCAAATCGCAATGCTTACTCAGCAGTTGCAGCAATTGCAAATGGCTGGGCAGGCCGTGTCCCAAATGGGCGCTGCTGGTCTTTAATTTATGGAAAAAGGAGAGAAGGACTTAGTTAAAGCATATCAAGAATGCTTTAATAGTGATTACGGCGAAACCGTTCTGCAGCATCTTAAAGATGTTTGCAGGATGAATCAGTTTGGCGTAGACCCAAATGTAACCAATGACGAGCTTAGAAGCTACCACTTACTAAGCCGAATCGTCAACTATATTGAGTACATGCGGGGGCTTGAAAACTTTCAAAGACCCGAAGTGGATGGTCCATTTCGGATAATCAACGAAGAATAATGCCTACAAAGAAAACAGCAAAGAAGGTTACCAAAAAGGTAGCCACTAAAACTGCGTCTAAACCCGAGGGTCCGACGCTTGAAAAAAGACTAGCCATGCCCATTGAGGAGGCTTATCCCGATGCTCCAGGACTTTGGAGTTCTCATGGGGATAAAGACCCCGACTTTGTGACTTGGTTAAGCAAGAACTACCCTAAAGATTATGAGGCTAGGTACAAGCATCGCTATACCATCCTTGATAGTCGAGAAAAGGAAAACGGACCATCGCTTACTAAGCAGTGCGTTGAAGCCCAGAGACGTGGCTTTCAAGATGCTAAGTCTCGTGCAGGACACAATGCTAATGAGTATGGCTACGAAGGTTTGGTTGAGCATGAGTATAATGTTGGGTACGAAAACGGGGGAGGTACACTGTGAGTGAAGAAACAGTAAACCCACTCGCAGCAGAACCAACAGAAGCACCAACAACCGAGCAAGTTGAGGCGGCACCCGCCGCCCCTGCGGAGCCAGTTGCTACAACAAACTTGAAAGAGTTTATTGGTGATGACTTGTCGTTTAAGGAAAACATATTTGACAGACTGCCCTTGGAAGAGGGAGAGAATGTTGATAAGTATAAATCCCTTGGCGATAAGTTTAACTCAGTTGGTAGCCTAGCTAAGTCCTACCTTAACTTGGAGCGTATGCTTTCTAAGGAAAAGATGCCCATTCCCACAGACAATGATGGCGATGAGGTATGGGACCAAGCTTATAAAGCATTGGGCAGACCGGAGTCTCCTGATGGTTATCAAGCACCAGAAGGCATAGACCCAGAGGCAAAGGCAGCAACCGATGCTATCTTTCATGAGGCCGGACTTTCGCAACGTCAAGCATCTAGGCTTTATGGTCAAATTGCCAAGGCACTTGAAGACAATGCCAGCAACCAACAGGAACAGTCTACTCAAAGCGTAGAGCAAGCAGTTCAATCGCTAGAGTCAGACTTTGGTCCACGGGGTGGTGATAGCTACCAACAGGCTTTAGACAAAGCCCAAGTGGTTGCAAAACACTTAGGGTTGGATGTTGCAGACTTCTGGACTATGCCTGGTTTTGCATCTCGCCTAGCGTCTCAGTATGATACGTTAATGGGATCTAAGATTAGGGGTGTTGAGAATACTAGCATAACATCAGCTCAAAGCATTGACGAGCAGATTCATGAGATTCAAAACAACCCGTCAAATCCTTACTACACTGCGTACCGAGATGGAGATCGTGCTGCTCACCAAAAGGTGTTAAAACTTTTTGAAGAAAAAGCAGAACTAGCCCTTGGGTAATTATTTAAAATTTTACTTGACATTTTAAATAAAATGGTGTATAATATGCGGCATTCCAATCAGACAAGCTTTATGCCCTGTGTCGGAAGACCCTGCCAGTGTTGACTGGGAACAGGAAATAAACCTGAACTATAACAACTAATTATATTACAATATGTCCTCACAATATCCTAACGCATTCTCACAGAAGTTTGCTTCGGACGTACATATTCAGTATCAGCAGGGAGCTTCTCGTCTTAAGGGTAAGCTTGCTGAGCGTAGCATGGTTGGTGGAGAAGCGATGTTTTTGCCCCAGGTTGGAGCAATTTCTAGCGGAACTTCCTACACGCGCGCTGCCGACACTGCTTATATTGATACGGTACACGAAACTCGCAAACTGACCGCAACCCCAACTCGTTGGGCAGATCTTATTGATATGCCTGACCGCAATCGTAGCGTTGCCGACTTCCTCGGACCGTATGTCGAAATTGCTTCTGCCTTCTTTGGCCGCTCTTACGACTCAACGGTTATCGCGGCTGCTCTGGACGCTGCAACTGCAAAAGTTGGTGGATCTACTTCTGAGTCTTCGGTTACCCTTCCTGCTTCGCAGAAGGTTATCGTCAACTTGAGTGGCTCCAACGAAGGCTTGACCCTTGCTAAGCTCATCGAAGCCAAGTCTATTCTTGGTAAGAACGAGACTCCAATGGGTGAGCAGAAATACTTCGTTCACCGCCAAGAGCAGTTGGACGACTTGCTCAACAACGTAAACCAAGTTAGCGATTCCGATTTCGCTGCTGTTAAGGCTCTCGTAAACGGTGAAGTTAATTACTTCATGGGATTCGAGTTCTGCCCGACTCAGTTGGTTGCTGTTGACGGAAGCGACATTGCAAGCACATTTGCCTACACTCGTAGTGCTCTTGTAGCTGGCATTACTTCTGCGTTTGACGCTCGCGTTGAGCAGATCCCAACCAAGAACTACTCATTCCAAGTTTGGTGTGAGCAGGACATTGGTGCTACTCGCGTTCAAGAAGAAGGCGTAGTAGAGGTACTCTGCGATCAGAGCCCATAGGCTCTTTGAATTCTAGGTTCTTCCTAGTCTCCTTGGCTCACCTCCTTCGGGGGGTGGGCTTAGGGGTTTAACATATAAGAAGCATGGCAGTAACAAAAACCGATATAGTAAATTTAGCGGCAACCCATTTGGGGGAAAGAAGGTACACCGATCCTTTTACCGACACTAGTCCAACGGCTGAGCTTCTTAGCTTTCGGTATGATTTTAGCAGAAAAGAAGTGCTAAGGTCGCACACCTGGGGATGTGCTAAGAAAGACACTAGCCTTTCTGAAGATGCGACTGCTCCGGTTCACACATGGAGCAAAAGATATTTAGTTCCTCAAGAGTCCTTAAGGCTTGTAAATATAGCCGATACGGATCTGAACGACTTACACTTTAAGGAGTATGAACTTAAAGGTCAGTACATACACACTGACTTAGCTGCTCCGTTAAAGATTACTTACATTAGAGACGAAGAAGATACTTCTTTGTTTGATGCTTTGCTCATAGAATCTATGGCACTTCACTTGGCAGCATCTTGCTCGTTGGCTATTGCTGATGACAAAGGGCTAACCCAAGGATTGTTTTCACTGTATGACAAAAAAGTAGAGGAAGCTAAATTTACAGATAGTCTGCAACGTCGCAGGCCAGTTGACAATATGTATGCTTCTTCTGCTTGGGATTCTCTTCACCACGGCGGCGAGGGAGCGATATGAGTTTGTGGACTAGAATAAACCGATTTAACGGTGGGTTGTGGTCGCCCCTATTGCATGGGCGTACAGATTTAGAAGACTACAATTCTGCCCTCAAGACTTGCACGGGTTTCATCCCACTTAAGTATGGTCCTGCTGAACGCATGTGGGGCTTTGAGTATGCGGCTGAGGCTAAGAATAGTAGCAGCATATTGTTGCCATTTAAATTTAGCCAATCGGTAAACTACATTATTGAGACTGACGGAACGTACATGCGTTTCTTTGATAGTTCTCAGAGCACCATTGCCAACGCCCAGGCTACAGTTGACATAGGAAGTGTGTCTGCTTGGCAAGCAAGTACGACATACAGGTATGGTGAGTTAGCCAAAAACGGTGGCGTTGTGTACGCATTTGATACATTGGGTGGCGGAACATCTGCCGGTACGTTTACGCCAAGCAACTGGCATGCTTTGACAGAAACAGAAACAACGGGAACATTTATTTACGAAATCCCGTTGCCAACGAGCCAGTTTACATCTTACCTAAAATACCCGATGAGGGCACAGGTAAATGATGTAGTCTATCTGGTAAATGAAAATTACGAGCCACTAACCCTGTCTCGTTACGGAGCAACTGACTGGCGTATAGAGCAAATTGAATTTACCCTGCCTCCAGTTATTGAGCAAAATACTAGCACAACTACGCTGGCTGTTAACGCATATGTAGGAACTGGAGCAACCGTCACTGCGTCATCTGCACTTTTTGAGTCTGGTCACGTTGGAAGTTATTGGGAAATACGTGAAAAACGTGAGGCTAAAAAAGCAACTAAAGATTTAAAAACAGCAGGTTCTGGACCTTGGGATAGTGGTGCAGTTCCTATTTTTGGAGATTGGGTTTTTACAACTAGCGGAGACTGGGCAGGAGAAATAGGCTTGTATAGATCCATTGATAATTTTTCTACTGAAGAACTTATTCATTCTGTTAGTAGTACTAAATCAGATAATTTTAACATTACAGGAAGTGAGTCTAACCCCAAAGCGCAATATAAAATTAAAAGCATAGGGACTTTTACAAACTCTACTGCTCAAGGTTTAGCAATAATAACTGCACCAGCTATTGAGGTTAAAGGCAGTTTTAAGATTACTCAATACACAAGTTCTACTAGCGTAACAGCGGATTGGGTTGAGTCGCTTGACTCTACAGCAGGCGGTGCAGTGGCTGCTACTGAACTATGGTCGGAGGGTGCATTTAGCAATGTACAAGGATGGCCTGCTGCTGTTTCTTTTTACCAAGGACGCATTTGGTTTGGAGGTACAGACAATCGCAAGCAAACTATTTGGGGTTCTAAAATTGACAGTTTTAAAAACTTTGGAACCTCTGTCCCTAATGTATTAGCAAGCGATGGTGTAAGCTACACGTTGTCTAGCGTGGAACAGAATAAAATTAGATGGTTTGCTGGAGAAGATGCCTTGCTAATTGGAACGTCTGGAGAAGAATACTCTTTGCGTGGAGCCGACAACAATGCCATATCTGCTACTTTTGCTCCCTTAATTCAAGTTCAAAGTTCAATTGGCAGTGCATACATACAGCCAAGACAGGTTAACGGAAGGGTAATTTTTGTTAGCCCAGAACGACAGCGTGTTTACGAAATATCGTACGATTGGAGGGCTAGGGGCTACGCTGCTGAAGACTTGACTAGGCTTAACGCTAAAAACACTGGAGCTTCTGGTAGAGCTTACACTCAAATTGCTTATAGCCAAGATCCTTACAGAATACTGTGGTTGCCCAACAATGGTCAGATTGATTGTTTGATTTTAGAAAAACAAGAAGAAGTTCAGGCTTGGTTTGAGCGGAAACCTAACGAAAACAATTTAGACCAATTTCTTAGTGTTGCATCTGTATATGGATCAGACGAGGATGACGTTTGGGCTATTTACCGCAATTATATTACAGGAGCCTTAGATAGTAAGATCCAAATAATGCGTCTGCGTTCCTCAGAGAACACTCGAAATTATCAATGGTTTTTAGATGCTGGCACGGTTGTAACTGGGGCAGAAAGCGACACAACGTACCCTGACTCCGACCTTGGCAGCGAATTTACTCTTGTTACGGGAGCAGAACATTTAGGCTCTTACTCGTCTTTAAGCGGAACTATTAGCTCTAGTGGTACAACAGTAACAGGGACCTCAACTACTTTTACTTCTAGTCTTTCTGTTGGAAGCTATATCAAAGCTGGTGGCAAAACTCAACGTGTAGCGTCAATTGCTAGCGACACTTCCTTGACTACGACAAACGCTTTTAGTCCAGCACTGTCTGGAGCTTCTTTTGAATTGGCTCGTGGCAGGGATGACGTTTTTGTTTTAGGCAATGGATTAGTCCTTGGCCCATATCAGGTACACGGCGATAGGTTTAGCGTGGACGGTGAATTTAGTTCCGGTGCCCATTCAATCATTTACGGGATAGCTTATCCTTCAGAAATTGAGACAATGAAGTTGCAGGCACCATCAGGCGACGGCATGTCTAGGAATAAAAACAAAAGGGCGGTAAATGTAGGTGTTGGTTTCTTTAGAACACTAGGTGGAGACATTGGTGTAAGGTATGACTACGAAGATGGTCAGACTGGTGAAAACTCCTACGAGATACAGTTCCGCACTCCCCAAGACAACATGGACACAGCCATCCCTCTGTTTACAGGCGAAAAGATTTTGCCATTACCACACGGAAACTTTCGCTACTTTTCTTTATTTTACAAACAAACCAAACCACTTCCCGCGACAATACAGTACATGTCGCCACAAATTTTACCTAAAGGACAATAATGGGAGACTTCGCACAAGCTATATTTGGCGGCATAGAAGGCGGTGCTCAAATTGCAATGGGCCGCCAGCAAAGGGCATTAGCTGAACACAATGCCAAGATTGCAGAACTAGACGCACAACAAGTTTTACAGGATGCCGAGCAGCAGGCATTTACTGAGTTGCAATTGAGTCGCATTATTGTTGGTGAGCAGAAGGCTGGATTTGCAGCAGGAGGTGTCGTAACAACCACCGGCACACCTGCAGTTTTAGCCGCTCAGGAGGCCGCTATGGCCGCCCAAAGAGTTGGGAGTGTTATGATGCAGGGTCAGGCTGAGGCGTCCAGTCTGCGACGTGGTGCTGACGCCATGAGGTTTCAGGGACGTAGTGCTCAACTTGCTTCCACCGTTGGAGGCTTAACATCAATTGGGCGTGGAGCATTTAAAACATCAAAGATACTTGGAAGCACAACTAAACCCAAACCAGCCAAGACTACTACAGGATTAGCTGGATCTCATTCATCAATGGACCTTTATTTGTAATGCCTAGAATACCCACAAGCAAACCACAAGACGTTAGATCTAGGCCATCCGTTGGGGGTCAAGTAAACTTAGGCTCTCAGGACTCATTTTTTCGCAGTATTGCTTCTGCATCTCAAGAAGCTGGTCAATTGTTCGAGCAAGCTAGGGTTGAAAAACAAAAATTAATAGATCAAAAAGCGATTAATGAACAAAAAATAAATCAAAGAGAATCGCTTAATAATCTTAACATTTTACTTTCAGATCCAGAAATTACTTCCGATAAGTATGGGGGAGTCATAGATAGTTGGTATGAAGAAAATCAAGAGTTTGTTGCTCCAGTTGGAATATCAAAAACATTAGCTGAGTCGTTAAAACAGGATCATACTGGGTTTTTGCAAATTGGCAGATCAAATGCCGAAGTTTCAACTGTTGAAAAGCTACAAAGAGAAACTCTTGCAACGGCAGATACCATTTCCGAAGTTGCCTTAGAAGATGGAAACTGGCAAGAAGCCTTAGATGTTATGGCACCTTTTCAGTCTCCAGAGCAAAGGAATGCTTATGTAAAAAGAGTTGATTTTCTAAAAAAACAAAAGCTTAAAAAAAACCAGAAAGAATCTGCGGAGGCAGTTTTTGCAATGGCAAGAACTCCTGAAGAAATTAATGAGGCAGGCAATGAATTGATTAATAGTGGAGCTATTCTTACCGAAGAAGAAAGGGATCGTAGAATTGAGGAAAGATTAACTGAAGTAAAACTAGAGGACTTAAAGAAAACAAAAGAAGAATACATTCGAAAAGGCGATCTTGCTGTAGCAAATAATGATGATGCTGAGTTGGGGAGACTAATTGAAGAGCTTGAAGAAATCGTTGGATCAGACAATCCCTTTGTAGATCAAATAAGAACCCAATTAGCAAGAGTAAATACAGCTCAGGCAAGTGCCTTTCATTATCTTTCAAGACAATCAGAAATAGGAATAATTACTCAAGCTGATGTAAAAAAAGCCGTAGAGCTAAATCTTATTTCAGATTCTGATAGTAGTAAATTTAATGCAAGAGTAAAAGAACTTCGGAGGATAGCAAAAACAGAAGATGATTTAAAGGCTGAAGAAAAAGCTAATAAAATTCTACAACAGCAAATTGAGAACGAGGATAAAAATACTAATTTTAAAGCGTTACGG
>Ga0181393_1000803_pt1 | contig 11602 bp, 10 predicted proteins | sample 16SPOviralmetaG_FD_130122 | JGI IMG/M metagenome (GOLD analysis project Ga0181393, IMG submission 130122) | Marine viral communities from the oligotrophic San Pedro Time Series (SPOT) site, San Pedro Channel, CA, USA - 16 SPOT_SRF_2010-10-21 | ecosystem: Environmental > Aquatic > Marine > Strait...
CACATCAACCTGATCTAGTAAAGTTTCTACAGGACCAATATATTGCGGCGCTAAGGCATCAAAAGATCCGTCACTACTACTACTATTATAGGCAAATCTTTCTCTAGCACTACGACGTTGCATTTGAGTTGTGTCACAAGGTAATTGTTCTATTGGTCTTGTATCTCCTAACCTTTTTGCTACCTGAATACTTTTTTTTCTTTTAGCTATCATTCTAGCCCTTTGAATACCTCCCATTCTATCGACTCCGCTTAACATTTTTTTAACCTGATATTTTTTTTCTCTAAGTAACAAAACCATCCCCATCCCATCTAAGTCCCAAAACCCCCCCCTCTTCTAAGTTTCTTCTAAACTCGGATAGAGCCGTTTTTCCACGCTGACGCCTGTCTGGATCTATCTGGTCCCTGAACTTTGACTCTAATTCTCTTCTAAAATCTTTTGATCTTTGAAATGCTCTAGTTTCCTCATCGGTAAGCACCCTGACTTGTTCAGGGCGCACACCAAATTCAGCAGTTCTATACTCATTCCCCGTCATATCGTCTTGTCTTTGTCCTGTGAATGGATGGACCTCCAATGGCTCAAAATCATCCTGTGCTAAATCCTCTAGTTTCTGTTTTGACTCGGGTGTTTCGCCTGTATAGGTGAAAATATTAAAACTATTTCTTTTTCGATCATTCATTCCTCGGGCAACATCAACAAGTCCCAAAAGCATAGAGTTTGATACATTATACTGACTTTTAGTCTCTGCTAATAGTTGCCTATCACTTATGCCTCTTCCTACTTGTTCAAGCGTATCTAACATATATTTCAAAGCGGCGTCTCTTTCTATTTCTACCCCCGCTTTTAGTACTCTATTCTGCTCCTCCCCAGTTTGTCTTATTTCCTCATCTATATCCTTTAGGACCGGTCCTCTTGCTCTTGCATCAGCAACAAATTGAGCTGCTGTATTCCTAAAAACTTGTCTTTCTTCATCAAGGTTGTCCTCTTCAGATCCAAATGCCTTGGGATCATTAATAAACATATAATGGGCTTGTCTTACTAGATTAGTAAACAAAAGCCCCTCATTCATTCGAGCCGCTGATTCCTCATAAGTAGGGAGTTCTCTACCAAATTCTGTCATTATTTTTTTCCTCTTCACTTCAGCCTCTGATAGCTGACGTGGATACCTACCACTGAAGTCTAGATTAGGAGTAAGAAGAGGATTGTTGATGGTATTGTAGTCGGGTGGATCACCTCTTCCAAAGGCACTAGAACTAAGCGGGGGAGCGCTAGGCGTTGGGGGTAGTGGTGGGGCACTCGGCGTTTCACCTGAAAATACTTGGTTCATTATAAATTAAATTTGATTTTTAAAAAACTTAATTTAAATGATTACATGCATCATATTCAATTTAATAGTATATTACTTTTACAATGTTTGGAACTTATAGCTTGCCTAATAATTATTTGGCAAATTTTTAACTAACTCTTTCAAAGGCTCCATCCTCACTAATAGGTAGTGTGTCATTATCAATTCCTTCGTCATCAAAAAAGGTAGGCATTGCTTGTAACTTTTGAAATCCCAATCTAGCATTTGATTCATCATATCTTTTTTTAAAAACCTCACTTGACCCAGGTATAACATTCGGGTCAAAAATAACGGGCATTGATCCAAGTGGTCTTTCAAAAGATATTCTTTTCTCAGCTCGAATTTGTTTAGGTGTATTAAACCTATGCCCACTTTGTATATTTTTTAAATCAGCAGAACCTAATTGTCCTGTATCTCTACTTAATTCCTTTTCGGCTATTAACCCATCCATAAATTTCCTAGATTTATTTAGCGTTGCTTTTTTTTTGTCTGTTACCATTTCATTCATCATTGCTTCGGCTCCACTCATTTACCTTAGTACTTTTTTTTTTTAGGTCCAGGTTTCTTTTTACCAGCTCGCTTTTTAGCCGCAGGCTTAGTAGGTGCCGCCGCCAATACTTTTCTAAGTGATTTGGTTTGAGCTGCGGTTAGGACAGTTTCACCTTTGTGTAATTTGTAGTGACCTGTGCTTTTAATATGACCACCTTTTGCTAATGAACCTTTTGATTTAACACTAGACCCAGAGTCAACCTTATCCAATATGCCGTGTTCCATATCATATTGCTTGGCTTCCTTAGCCGCCTGAGCATTAACCTGTTCATTAGTAGGATTTCCATAACCTCCCGCAAATGTTTCTCCTATTGCTCCATGTTTTGCTTGATAGGCAGTCATTCCCATTCTAGCCATCTCGTTGGTCAGTCTCTGACCACTAGGATAATAAACACCACCCTGACCTCTTATACCATATTGCTTTTGAGTTGCCTCTACTCCCTTTGCTTTGAATCTTTTTTTATCTTTAGCAGACATATATCCAGGGTCTGGATAGAAAGTGTCATAATACATTTCGCCTGGAATTCCTCCTCTAGTAGTTCGGTAAACGTTTGGATTGCCTTTAATTAAAGTTGTTTTCGCCATTTATATTCTATATGTTAAAAAATATCTTAGCGGTATTAAGATTTTGAGTAAGAGTATAGCCCATAGAATGATTTTCAGGAGTTCGCATAAAATATCTCTCAGCCATTACTGTTTCTGGATCTTTGCCGCTTCCAAACACCTCAAAATTACCTAATGCTAATTCTGTAGGTCTATAATTTGGACCATAATCATAATTTAGAGCTATTCTTTGTAATGCTTTGTTATATCCTTTATTCTTAAGAACACTTTGGCGAGTTATAAAATGCATCTCCATAGACGGCACATTTCCAGTCCTTGGATTTTGACCCACAAAGACCTGAGATACAATACGCCCAGCTGGGTAGAGTTGAAGTTCTGGGTCAAATTCATCTACAATTGGATTATCATTAGTCATGGTAAAAACACCCCTAAAGTCACCAGGGTGTCCGTGAAACCCGTAGATGGGCGCCGGGTGATTAGGTTGAAATACTATCGTCATATCTTCAAATGGATTTAGATGCTCGAAATCTCTAACATTTTCTCCAGGTGGAACTCTTGGAATAGTAGCCATTTACTTATTTGCCGACTTTTTTCATAGCCTTATTATGGGCACATTTAAAGCAAGAGCCCATTATCATAGAACCTCTCATAACAGCCAAATGCTTCTTGGTGTGATGAGACGCGTGTTTTTTTAATTTGTTTTTTTGGGACGTTGTTAGTTTCCTTGGTTTTTTCTTATTCATTATTATTGCATGGGATTTTGATTATGGGCTATAAGTCCATAGGTTCTTTGAAATGGAGTATGGTAGGTATTTCGGGGGTGACTCATAATATAAAGTTTTTGTTTTTCATCCATCTTTGCTCTAAACATAAGTCGTTTGTTTTGCTGAGCCTTTCTTACATCTACATTATTTAGATTTGTTCCGCGAGTAAAAGCATTTAAGTAATTAGCCATTTATTAAAACCCAAGATTTTAACTTAGATCAACACTGGTTTTACTTATCTCATTTACTAATTTAGTTTTTGCTTCCTTCTCTGTTAAATTAAAATTTTTAGCAACTAATGGAATATACATAAAATCAGGGACTCCTGGTGCTTCCATCATATACCATTCCACTCCTTCTCCTATTGTTTTATAGGGTCTTAATTTAGTATGATCGCCATATTGCCCGTAGTCAAGCATTGTCCAGTCTACTGCTCCGGCATCTGGCGGCATCTCGTAACTCCTTAATACACTTCCAGCTAAAACATAATCTCTTAATTGTTTTTGGTGATATGAATTAACCTCAGCTCGTTTTTGTTTTTTTTCGCGACTTCTTTCTTTTTTACCCATTTACAATTTAATTAAAAATTAATTAAAAAATAAAATCCTACTAAATAAAAATGATCGACCCTTTAAAATGGGACTACTACCTAATGCTATTTTAGTTTATTATTTTTGGAATTACATTCCTTACCATTATCGCCTACCCATTCTTCTAGGCATTCTACCCATACCTCTTGTTCTCCGCATCATCTCCTCTTTCATTCTATTACGAGCTTCTGAACTACCTAGCCTGTCCCTAAAATCACCCGAGTGATCTTGAGCCATTTTAATAGCACCGCCATAATTACCGCCTGACATTTCTTCCGCCATGGTTTTCGCTTTAGCCATTCTATCTCTGTGACCATCAAAAGTTTGTTTCGCTCCCGACATTTTACTACCCATTTCTCTTAATTTATCGCCACCACCAACCATATCGGCAGCACCCTGAACTTTGGATCTAGCTAATCCTATTGTTTGTTCGTGCTCTTTATAAAGATCCATTGATTTTCCAACCATTTTCTTACCTTTTTTAAATGCCTTACCAACAAATTTACGAAATCCCATTTATATAATAGCCAAATTTAAAAAAAAAAAAGAAATAAAATCCTGTAGGCTTGTAATTTTTTTTTCTAATTTCTAATTATAATGGAAATCAGAGAAGAAACAGAAGGATTAGAGATTGAACAATCTGAGTTTGAGGAAGAAACAGAAGAGCCGACCCCTGTAAAAATGAACCACGTTGAAAAACCAAGAGTAGATCGAAGAAAAATCCTTAGTGAAAAAAAATTAGAAAGTCTAAGAAAAGCCAGAGAGTCTAAGGCAAATAAAAGACGAGCTAAACGGAAAGAAAAAGAAGATCACGAACGACAAATCCAGCAAAAACTAAAAAAACTGGAACAAATGGAACAAAAACAATTAGAGGCAAACCACGAAAATAGGGTCCCTCCAAGCGATCAAAGAGAGGGGAATCTGGATCGGCAGGATGAGAGCCAGATGACATATGAAGAACACCAGCAGCCATTAAGTATGGATGAGATACAATTAATAAATGACGAACCGCAGATTGAGGTTAAACCAGTTAAAAGAACCCGAACCAGAGGTCAAACCAAGCAGGTCGAAAATACCCTTAACTTAGTAGGTTTTGCTGATCCACATCTTGCTGATGAAAAACTAAAAGAACAAGAGGAATTTTTAAAATACCAAACTCAAGAAATGGAAGATCTAAGAGATGCCTACGAAGAAATGATACAAGATGAATATGATAGAAAAAAAAGAGAGAGAGAATTAAAAGCCGAAAGAGAACGGGCTGTAAGACGGGTCAGGGCTGAGCGGACTCCTCAGCGAGTTCACAAGGCTGAACCGCGATCTGAACCTAGATATGCCGAGCCACAGCCATCTTATTATCAAAGAGAAAATTCGGGTTTATCATCTATTTTTTATTAAATCATATATTAAGCTAAAAGATGAAAATCACAGAAATACCCGAAGATGAATTATTAATTAAGAGTTTTGATAATCAAAATAAAAAAGACTCTAGCCTTCACCCAAACTTATTACAACACCCATTTAGTTTATTACTTTGTGCACCAAAAAATAGTGGTAAAACAAATCTACTATTACGTTTACTACTTGGGAATAGAAAACCTAAAGGAGCTCAAAATGATTATCACAAATTTTATAAACATTACTTTGATAAAGTTTATATCTTTAGTCCTACCTGGAACAATGATGAAAAAACCCAAAAAACAGGAATCCCTCAAGAACAGGTTTATGAAGAGCCAGAACTATATCACAAAATCTTACATGAAATCTTATTAGGTCAAGATGAAGAAATAGAAGAAGAAGGCAAAGAAAATGCGGACAAAATACTACTCGTTATGGATGACCTCGCAGGTCAAAAAGGAGTGTTTAGTGGAGCTAAGGGAATTATGAACCGCCTAGCATTTAACCACCGCCATGCTAATGCCTCAATTATTATTACGAGCCAGGGTCTAAGACAAATCAACTCAGCCTTTAGAGATAACTTTTCAGCTGTTATATTTTTTTCGGGAATATCAAATCGACTAGAACTTAACAAAATCTATGAGGAATATTTAGGCGACTTCACTAAGGATGAGGCTAACGAATTATTGGAATATATTTTCGATGGTAGATATAACTTTCTTTTTATTAATTTCCAAAAGGGAAAAGAATCTAGATATTTTAAAAACTTCAATCAGTTAAAATTAATTAAAAATAATGACAGGTTAGTTTAAAAATGATCTCAAACTTGGGAAACCAAAGACAAAACTATACACAATTTATCAAGGTAAGAGAGAGTTTAGTTCACGGCAGGAGTCAGGACAGAGCTAGATCACACGGGCACATGTCTAGTAATCATAGAATTAATTTTAATAAGGAACTACTTTGTAAAGACAACCAGACTATGAAACTTAGTTTACTTAGTGTTTTTATTCCCATCACCTATTACACCATAGATCAGTCTAATAACAAATTTATGATTCAAATAAAATTAGCTGATATAAGAAGACAGGGCAGTTCCACGACCGATGTTGATGGTCAAAGAGCACCCTATAATCAAGCGGCAGGTGAATATGGATATAGCGGCACTGGTAATGCCGATGTAAAACAAACAGGCTCTGATGCAATAGGTATAGATAAGTCTATGACTACAAAAAATGCCCCCTTAGTCAAGGCAAGATTTAGAAATAATACGTTAGTGGGTGCCGTTGACGAAAAACTAATTTCATTTCAAGCCCAAGGATCCCTAAATCACCACGATTATGTTGCACTTACAGATACAGCTAATATTAATACGGTAGATCCAATATTTAATGGTGATGGAATTTACAAATTCGAAATCCCAATAGGTAATTATACAGCCAGCACTTTAGCCGAAACTATGACAGACGTAGTGAATAGGGAATTTAATTTTACCGAGTCTACAATGCCTGCAGATAGCAAGCAGCTAAGACGAATTATCCTTGATAGACATTCAGTCCATTTAACTGATCACGAACAAAAAAATTGGGCTGCTTTAGTTTATAAGCAAGCTGGCTTATCGGGAAGTAATAGAGCTGCTTTATCTACCTTTCTTAATAAAGGACTAGACTCAACCGGGAGAATGTTGGGTGAGTTTGGAAATATTCCAGATGGAACTAATATAGGGGTCGCAGATGCTAAAGATGTGTATCGCTATTTACAAATAGAACCATCTCAAACTATCGATGATACTTTTAGTAAAAACCTTGTTAATTGTTTTGTAACCCAGGGCTCTGGAACTACATTGCTACCTGAATCGTTTATCAAAACTAGTGGCGCTGTCGTATTAGGCACAGACGCGAGTAATCAAGGCACTCAAACAATATCTGCGGGTGATGGTGGTTTAAATGGACCTAGAGTTGATGGTTTTGTCCCTAAATTTAGATTCTACTTTGATAGCACGACAGGAAAAATGAATTTAATGAGAACTGACCACGGTAGACTTTTTATAGGTGGTGGATTCCAGATCATTTTTGGTCCCCTTGGTAAGTTACTAGGTTACAATCACCTAAGTGAGGCTGCCTATAATTTAGAAGCCGCTAGTCCTACCCTATTCGCCACCTGTGGAGATGGTGAAACTAGTTTAACAAATGGTAACCTAGCTAACCCTTTTGATTTAAGTCAAAATAGAGTAGGTGAAAATGATGATGAAGGTAAGGTAGTTTATAGAAGTCAATTATACGATGTAAAAGCTAAATATATTAATGGCTCCTCTAGTGATACCGATACAGATTATCACGTTAGTAGTACCGGTGCCTATTTATTAAATATAACTAGTCTTAACAAAGTAACTGCTCTCCGAATGGTAAATGACGAAACAATTGACTACTACAGCCAAAGAATAATAGCTCCTGGTAATTGTAATATTGGTCGTGACACTCTTTTCTTTAGAACTAATTTTAAAGGAATAGGTTATGACTCTCAAACTAAAGACCATAGTGACATTTTAGCAGTTGTTCCAGTAAGTGTAGTAGAAGGTGATAAATTATTTTATGAACCAATTAATCTACTAAGAACTGACATAGGCAAAATTAATAGAATAAGTTACATAGATGTAAAAATTACCGATTCCGAGCATAAACCTATTAACTTTAGAAAAGGAGAATTCGAATATTGTTTACTTGTAGAAACCTTTGATATTGTTAGTATACCTATACATAGAGATAAGTCAGGTGAAGTCAACTCACAATATAGTGAACAAGAAGCGCAAAATCTAACTGAAACTCAAATGGTTCACACCAGGATGATTAATCCCATGCATAAAAAAGCCCCAGCCTATGGAATAGGTCACGAGCAACGATTCCAAAGAGGTAGGAGAAGAGACGGCGCCAGACGAGATCCATTTACCGGAATTTAATAATTTCGGCGCTTTCCGGTTCTCATCTAATAATTTGTTTATTAAAATTAGAATGGTTGAAAAAGATAAAGAGCCAGAAAAAGAAGTCCGCGATTCTGGGGGTCACGGCGTAACTAAAGATACCACAGACGACCAGGTCAAAGCAGCAGCAGGTAGTGGTGATCCCGATGATCAGCTTCATTTACTAATAGAAAAAATGCCACAATTATTCATCAAAGATCCGGATACCGGAGAAAAAACACTAGTTACTTTTGCAAATGACGAAGCTAAGGAAAAGTATGAACAAGAACACAAAGATATAATTATCCAAACTACAAATAGTGATGAATTTCTGGAGTGGAATGGTTTTTATAAACGAATAGGACCAGACAAATATGGAGCAGAAAGGGTTTTAGATGAGGGAGAAAATTTTGTAGACGATAGACTTCAAGGTTTCTATGCTATGCATCCGGATTTGTATCTAGAACACCATGACGAGGCGGACACAGAAAAAAATTTATATAAATACTTTAGTTTTGATAATGCGTCACTAAACGATCCGGATGCTAATTATTTGGCGTATAAAAGACTAATAGATATACCTGGTTACAATAGAACCTATGAACAAAAATTAGAGATAAAGGCAAGACTCAGCCTTGATAAGGCATATAGGGATGGTAGATATACAGGGGGCAATGGTGCTATTTTATTTAGTAATAGGTTTCAGCTAACTGGAATGGAAACGTGGGAATCCTCACCTGCTAGGGACCCCAGAACTGGAAAAGCCTACATTCCTGGTCATCCTGGGGGGGCAAGATCTCAAGAGGCAGCCTACCAGGAGGAAATGTATGTAAGAACCTATGACGATGACTATCATTATGGAGAGGTGGATATGGGTGATTTTGGTCAAGTAACAGATATATTTGGACATTTTGGCGAAGATGGAGGGGAAAGAGAGGCAAGGCTGTTTAAGGGATATAAAAAAGAAATGACTACTTTTACCAATATTTATGGGTTTAAAGTTGATCCAATCAAAGATGGTCAAATAAATCCGGAATACATAATTGAACACGTTAGACAAGGCGATAAATGGCTACCCGATAAACAAATATGGGTAAAAGATCAACTAAATACCTCCTTTAATAAGCTTGATGATCCCCTGATAGTTGATGAAAGATTTGGAACAAGCCAAATTTATATTAATCAGGGATCTTGGTATAAAATAGATAAAGCTAAACCAGAGCAGTTTTATGAAAGAACCATATTGGAACCTAAAATAACTCTGACAGCGAATGGTCAAATGAATTTTACTATGGGTGTGAAAAAAGAACAAGTAATGAAGAGTAGAGGTAAAGCCTTTGCTGAATCAATAGCAAAGTTTAATCCACTTGCTATAAAACCAAAGCAATTTAAAAAGTTTGCTACTGACTCAGCAGGCTTTGTAGGAACCCACGTGCGTAAGATGTTTGATGCCACACTTGGTTTTTTACCTAAAGATCAAAGAGATAAGATATGGAATAAAACTTGGGCACCTGTAAAATTTGTAGGTGATCAATTAGGTAAAGCGTTTAAAAAAATGCGTCCCGTGGTCAACGTTATGCTACGTTTTGCTATGGACCCAGAAGGCACCTTTCTTGGACTAATGGTCAGCCCCTTTATGAGCAAGGAGCAAATGGCTCTATTTGGTTTGACCCCGCCTGGAGAACTAGACGATGACTATGACGCCGAAGATATGATTATGGATTTTATTTTAGGTCACACAATAGGAAAGGCTGTGGGCAAGGGTCTAAGTAGTACAGTAGCCGCGGACTTTAAGATTGCTACTAAGAGTATAGGTGAAAAACTAACACTCTCTAATATAGCCAAGGGCATACATCCTAAACTAGGCGCTATGGAATATGAAATTAGGGTAACTCTAGCGAATGGTAAAGAAAAGGTTGTAAATGTTATTAGAAGTTGCTGGGGTGGTAGGGTGTCGCATGCAATTAGACCACCACGAAGGGGAAGGGGTGAAGCTGGAACAGTAAAAAATGAGAGATATAATGGAACCTATGCGAGACTAAATAAAAAATATCCGTTGAAGGATTCGGTTGGAAATGGTGATACCTATAGAGGAGCAGATTACTTTGCCGAAACAACCAAATTAGATTATAATGAAGGGAGAGGTCCACCCCTATTTAAGGTGGATCAAAGAGGATACCGAAATAGTGATTTTATCCCAGAGGCGAGTAAAACGATTCAGCCTGCGCCAGGTGATAATAGCATTATGGAAGCCTTTGAGGATAATATACCAATCGGCACCAAGGCATCTGGTAAATTAGCTGAAGATATAGAACCAGCTTTACCACAGGCACAAATAAGTGAAACTCCAAGCTTTGATGATTTTGTAAGAGATAATCCAGATGTAAATATATCTAGGGAGGAATATGAGGAGGATTGGTTTAATCCAGAAACGAGAACTATTAGGGATGAACAGGGGGTCCCTGGATTTAACGAAGCACGTGCCCGAGGCGAAACGAATATAGAAACAGCCGAGGAATATAATAGACAACTTGTCGAATTGGATGATCAACTAACTGATAGTTTAGAAACAGCAGCCGAAAAAGACCTGCTAAAAGAAATTACCTATGAAAAATATTTAAAGTATGGAAATGCCGAATTTCCCGATTTGCCTAAAATGACCCCAAAACAATTCAAGGAATGGAAACGAACCCAGGTAGTGTTGAGACCACCCCCAGAGGATTCCGTTGCTATTAGTCCCTTTTCCAGAATGACAGATAGTCAAATGGCGGCTAGACGGAATAAATTTTTACCTGTGATAAGTAAGGATACTCCCCGTAATATTCTTAGGAAATTTGGTTTGCCTGCCTTGTCCGAAAATCAAAAAAAACAGCTTTTAGATTGTATTCAAACAAAATCTATTAGTGAATTTGGTTTAGGTGTTTTGGAAAAGAGCAAGGAGCTGTTTTACGATATGATGAAAAAACAAGCTAATGACCTGTTAGAAAGATTCATAAGAGTTGGTGGTAATGAGTATTCCGAAGACCAAGCTAAAGACTATTGGAACGAAGACGATGGAGGGGACTACGATGAGGATTACTATGATGACTTGCTACATGAAGTAGACGAGGATGATGATCCCGATGACTTAGATGGTCCTGGTTTTTATCATAGACAATACGTAGGAAATGTTTTTAGTGAAGAAATACCCACACGAGATGGAGCAGCTGCTCTATTTGACGGCTATGGCTATTTCTTCCCTGATGATGATACCAAACTTGAGGAAAGAGGCAAGGTAGTTCTTTATCCCCAAATGGCGGAACAAAATGGAAAAATCATAGATGGGTTAATAACCTATGTGCCTTCTTTGATAGGGGATGACCAAACAGAGGGTGTCAATGGGCTAAACTTTGGAGAGGTTAATAGTTTAATGTTTGAAAATCCAGCTATTCAGCGATAC
>Ga0181393_1000809_pt1 | contig 11558 bp, 5 predicted proteins | sample 16SPOviralmetaG_FD_130122 | JGI IMG/M metagenome (GOLD analysis project Ga0181393, IMG submission 130122) | Marine viral communities from the oligotrophic San Pedro Time Series (SPOT) site, San Pedro Channel, CA, USA - 16 SPOT_SRF_2010-10-21 | ecosystem: Environmental > Aquatic > Marine > Strait...
CAACCATTTAATCCAGTTGTATTAGTAGCAATAGATGATAGAGATGATTGAGCGGTAGTTTGTGCTGCTACTGTTGCTGCCCCAGTAGGTAAAACACTACTTACTACATCTACATTACCAATATTCAAATCACCTGCTTCCAGTTCTACTTGTATTTTATTTGAATTTACACAATTTTCCAGAGTTTCCACAGCACCTTCAATTTCACTTAAATGGTCTATCATTGTAGTTTGGTTTCCAGCAGTAGCATCACCACCACCAGACATAGAAACTACATCAACCTGTAAATGACCTGCGTCATCTACTTTCATTGGGGTTATTTTAGTAGCATTAACAGGATTATCTAGACCACAATTTACAACTTGTTTGGTTTCGTGAATAGAACCACCGAGAGTTGTTTGAGCGTTTATACCAGTTGTCATACCAAATCTTCCCTGTTGGTCTAATACATACTGCTGACCTGCTGTATCAACATTTAAAGTTTTGAATTTACTTGATGTATCATCAAATCCGCAAACTTGAATTGAACTTAAAGCAGTAGAGGTTGTGATTTTACCACTCGCAGCAAGTTCTAGCATATCAACTAAAAGTCTATCACCATTTGTTTCTAATGGTTGGAGAGTTCCATCTGGTTTTTTACCATACATTAGAACTTGTTGTAATTCAGCACCAGCGGCAGTAGCATCTTTACCTTTTGTTATTTTACCATCTAAACTGGTTAGAGTAGTATTTCCAGATGTTTGTAAAGCAGAAGTAGCAGCACCAGTATGTAAAGAACTTGAAACAACATCAACTTGTAATCGTCCATCGGCATCGCATAATGTATGTAATCTAGTGCCACTACCATCTTTATTGGTATTGGCAATCATTTCTACATCACCAATGGCAACATCTATAGAAGATGTTAATTCTGCTCTAAGATTACCATCAGCATCACATTTTAAATCTTTATATTTCCCAGTTGGGGAGAGTCCCATAATAACAGTTCCTGACATAATGTATAACTATTTGTAAGATTTTTTTTTCTTAAAATCTAACTATTGTTTATTACAGAATGATTTGTAGTAAAGCAAGTATTATAATATATATTACAATCGGCAGTTTTAGTAAATAGCATATCTACCATTTCACCTTTTATGGGTATTATAAAATGTTTATAACTATTTGCTGGTATGTCCAAAACTTCTAATGGATATGATATAGGGTCAGTCAAAGTGCTTAGGTCAGGTATGTCATTTGTTTTAGTAAATGTTTCGTGTTTCATAAATGGATGAAATTTTACAGTAATTGTCGCAGTTGCTGTGGAATAACAAGAGATTTTCATATATGTATAGTTCCAACAATAAACCATAGGGGATTGTTTATTTTGATGGCATCTGCCAAAATAGGACAAGTCGTGAAAAATTTCTGTATCGCTTGCTTTTGAATTTAATTGTTTGGCAATTCTTTGGTCCATTTAACTATTTTAGAGAAAAAAAACCTAAAAAAAAAATCTCACTGATAGTTATATAAAATGACCGATAGTAATTTAGTTGCCAATGCCGTCGTTGCCAATGCCTCTTCTCAATATATTTCCATCGTCCCAGAGAACGGAGAGCAGTTCAATCCTGGTCAAAAGATTATTTATAATATTGAACCAGAAGTTGGATTTATTAAGAAAGACAGTTATTTAGTATTTGACATTCTAAATAATTCTGCCGACCAATCCAGAGTTTGTCTCCAGAAGAATTTAGGTGCCCACGCTGTCATAGACAGAGTAGATATATATTCAAAAGAAACTGGCGTTCTATTAGAATCAAATACCCACTATGCTCAATGGTGTAATATTGAAAACCAGTATATGTTTGACAGCACAAATAATTTAAGTAATCATCAGGGTGTAGGTGTTCCAGTTCAATCTTGGTCCCAGCAGGTTTCTGGCACTAATGTTGAAAATGGTTATAGAAGTCTTGCCAGTGCTGCCGATATTGAAAACAATCAATTATCTCCTGTAGATACTAGTGCCAATGGTGGTGCTCCTGCTTATTCATCTCGTCGTTTCTGTATTCCATTAATGGTTGGTTTATTTGGTGCTTACCAGAGCGATGAAAAAGCAATTCCAATTATGCCTTTTGGTGGATTAAGAATTGAAATTACTCTTGCGAGACCTGAACTTGCTTTACAGGACCTTGCCTGGCGTGCCAAATCTATTCCATTTGTCAGTAAGAACAGAGACAGACTTTATGACTGGAAGGCACCACCTGCCCCAAATTCACCTAATACTACTAATGATACTGGTGCCAATACATTAACTCTTATGTGGGATGCCGATGGTAATCACGGATGGTCAAAAGATTTACAGGATGTAGGTCTTGTTGTAGGAAACAAACTTACTATTGTTTCTGGTAAAGATAATACAAGCGATGCTGATTTAGTTGCTGGTTCTTATCCAATTTTATCTATTGAAGGAGTAAATGCGAAAAACATAGATATTAATGGAGAGCAAGTGTCAGTTTGGAGTGTCCTAAAGATTGTTCTCAATTATGGTAGAGCAGGTCCCAATGGTAATAAAAATATAGTTGTTAAAAAAGACACCAGCAGCAACAAATACAAAATTACCAATACAGAGTTCCGCCTTCTACAGGTTGTCCCACCTCCACAAGTAATGGATGGTATGATGAAAGGTCTTAACTATGAATTTACTTGTTATGATGTATTCTTTGATAATGTGCCTACTGCTTCCTTACGACACCAAATTCCAATTCATTCAGTTGCTTCTAAAGCATTAGCAGTTTTTACCCAGTTATACAGCACTGAAAATGATGAGGGACAAATTGCTTCTGCTTGTGATGTATATGCTGGCACCAGACCTGATGACCTCAATCTTAATGATGTAGTATATTTCATTAATAATAGATTATATCCATTAAGGTCATACAATCCAAGCAAACATCGTGATAAGGTTCTTAACCAGAATGAATTAGTTAAAGCATTCAAAGCATTAGGAAAACAACCACTTAACCTTGGTTCTGCTGATTTCTGTGATTTAAATAATTACACTAACACCCCACTCATTGCCAGAGAACTTGCCAGAAATGGTATGGTCTTTGACTTAAGAAATGCTGAACCAGAATTACGAATTGCTTTCAGTGCTGCTCGCACTCACATCTTGAGGGCGAATACCTTTGTCTTTAGTAAAAAGATTATTCAAACTTCTCCAACTGGAGTTCAGGTAATTCATTAAGCATAGCGAACCTCGTGTTAAGCAACTAATCATTTTTACAAAATCTTCTGCCATACTCTCTACTTCTTCTTCATTAAAATAAAACATTGTATTATAATATACAATGAATAAATTACCCAAAAAACTCCGTATGCCCAATACAGACCTCAAGAAAAAACCATCATTTGAATTATTATCTCACATTGGCAAACACGCTGACCAGGATATAACACCACATCCATTTACCAAATTAAAACCACCCAAGAAAGAAAAAATAGAAAATATATTTATTAAATCGGCAAAAAAACCTATTAAAACAGGAAAAAGAGGAAAAAAAAAATCTAATAGTTAGTTATACAACTATGGCAAATCTATTTAATTACGATGTTAATCTTCAACCTGCTGTTATGGATATTAGAAGTGAAACTTTAGAACCTATTTCAAGTTCTACCAATAGATATGTATTTCGTTTAGACCAGTATGGACAATTAGATAGTAATTCAGTTTTACTATTCAAACCTGTGCTTAATGCCGCAGGACACGCAGCAAATGAAAATGTCGCCAGAGCAAATGCCTATGCTGGTGGATTGTTAGGAATTAAAAGAGCAATTTTTCAAGTAGGAGATTATGTTTTAAATGATATTCAGGATGTAGGAAGAATTAGTTCTTTAGTAGATATGGGAGGTATTAATACTTCCAATAAAAGTAAATACAATTCCCATTATTTCCTTAACAATTTACATTACAAAGTTTTAGATAGTGCTGGCAGTGGAACAACTATTAATGGTGAAAGCAAACACGGTGGAGAAGGTTCAATCGTCTATGACCGCAATCGGTCCGCAGTTGATTATGGCAAACCAAATGATACTTTTGCTGGACAGAGAATTAATAACTGTATCATAACTGATAATAAAGACAACAATCACCAGATTGGAATTCCACTTGGAAATTTATTCCCTTGCCTCAAAGGTCAAGAATTACCTCTATTTCTTTTCCAAGACTACCGCATTCTTATAACCATTGAATTCCACACTGTTGAAAAATGGTGTGCCGCTGTTGATGGTTCTGCTGGTAAAGTATTACCTGCTGCCAATGGCGGTGTAGATGATGTCAAACTTCAGGTGGATTACATTGTGTATCCAAGTGAAGTCCAGAATAAATTAAGAGAACAGACAAACCAGCAGGGAGGTTTATCTCTTTCTTTCTTTGATGTTGTCAAGATTGAAAAGAATATACCTGCCACAGGTTTAGCAACTGGTGAATTACAGAATGTAGAACACCGATTAGGATTTGACAATAAAGAAGTTCATAAGATTTATATGATGAAGAAACTTTCCAGAGCACTTAACAACAATGACAGAATTTATCAGGATGCCAGATGTGATGGTATGAACCAAGAAGAATACAATGTCAATATTGATGGTGTGGATGTATTCCAGGAATTCAAATATTCACCATCATCCCAGTATGATGAACTTTCATATTGTTTAGGTGCTGATTTCCAGGTGCCTCGTCCAGTATATTTTAATGATGAAAATACTATTATGAGTAGATTAGCAGATGCCACAGGTGGTTTATTAGGTAAAAATAAACCTTTATGTTTAGATTTAGCAAATGGTCTTGGACAAGTTGTCGGTGGTGGTCGTGAAATAGGTGCCTATCCTATCATTTGGAAATACCGTCGCAGACCTACTGATGCTGTAGCGTGTGGTTTCCGTGATGGCAATGCTCTTCACAATGGCACTGGTGATATTGTAGAAGATTTACGAGTTGCTTTAGATGTAGATTACTTTGTGTATTGCTCTAGAACTGCCAACATTATGTCATCTCCAAGTGGAACTCAAGTAATGGTTTCATACTAACTTACTAGTTGTTTCACTTACTAATTTTAATTGTCTATTTTAAATTTTTTTTATCAACTATTAGTATATAAACTAATGGCAAAAAAGAAAGCAAAGGGTGGAAAGAAGGGAGGAAAGAAAGCAGCACCTCCTGCGGCAAAGATGCCTATGTCGTGGGATAATATTTTTGGTGAGAAAGGTTTGTCTGGATTACTCGCAGGATTACAAAAAATAAAATCAGCAGATGATATTTATATTAATTCAAGGGACAACGATTTGGCAAATGAAAATGTCAAATTAAAATTGATGGAAAGATTTCAAAGAGACGACCCTTTATTTATTGACTTTTTATTGAAAAAAACACAAACAAGAACAGGTAAAATGTATAAGGACCCCAGAAATATAGCAGTAGAATTGAATACAGGTGCTGATAATTTTTTAGACCCAGAAGGACCTGATGGATTTCCAGGTGGATTAAAAGGAGAGGCATATGAACAAGCAATGGCATATGTTGAACTTTTTAATTTTATGGAAGAAGCACACTTTGTTCATTTGAACCCTTCTTTTGAGAAGTATGGTGATGATGCTCAACAACAATATATGAATGCCTTAAGAAAAGAAAATCATACTGAAAAGAGAAAAATGCGAGATGTTAAATTTGAAAGAAAACAAAAAGAAAGTGTAGGAATAAAAGACCGAATTAAAAAAGGAATGATGGGAGACCCAGAAGGGGAATCACAAGCAGAAAAAGATGGATTGATTGCTTGGTTCCAAAGAGGTTTAGATGGTGGAGCGATAAAAGCAGATGAAGAACAGTCATATCGTGTATGGGCAAAAAATACTGTAGCAGGAAGCAAAAACAATTTAGAAAGGTTTTTTGCTGAAAAATTTCTTACGATGTTAAATCAAAAAGGACAAAGAGCAGCGGACAAAAAAAAAAAATTGGCAGAAGAAGCAGAAGCAAAAAAGGCAGCAAAGAAAGCAGCGGAAGAACCACCACCAGACGAAGCGGCAGAACCACCAGCAGGACCAGCAGAAGACCCACCAGCAGGAGGACCACCTGATGATGATGATGATGATGATGAACCACCTGGAGGAGGGGGACCACCACCACCACCAGGCGAACCACAAGACGAAGCGGCAGAAGAAGAAATGCCAGATGCGGAATTTCCTGGAAGTGAAGGAATGTTTATTGACCAACAAGAAACAGAGCAAAGAGAAGAGGCAGCAGCGGCAAGAGCGTTTATTGATGAAACTGCCCAAAGTCTGGCATCTATGGGTGTTGGATTACCACAAGCATATTTCAATATTGCTTCCCAAACCAATCCAAATGCTTTAACTGGTAGATTTTTACAGAGAGCATTGGCAGATAGATTTAATGATGTAAGGTCCCCATATATCGCAGGTTATATTGAGAATTCTATTAGGCAATTAAATCAAGAAGCAAATTCCGCAATGGCAGGACAAACAAGAATGAGACAAGAAAGAAGAAAACAAAGATTAGAACCTAATTCTATCCAAGCACAAAGAATGGATAGAAAATTACAAAGAGGACAAAGACATTCATTTTTTCAAGGGGAAAACATAGGACCATATACTAAACAATATAAGGCACAAATACAAAAAGAACAATATAAAAATAGAAGATTAGCAAGAAGAGCAGGAGAAGCAAGATTGCGAAGACAAGCAAGAGGTCAAGCAGAAAAAGTAGAAAGAGGTTTAAAACGAGAAGATGCCAGATTAAGCAGAGAAGCATTAAGAAAGCGAGAAGTTAGAAAAGATTTACAGAGGACTTTATTTGCGGAACGAGAACAGAAAGAAAAAGCATTGCCTGCCAGAGGAGAAAATATTAGAAGAAACAGAGCAATGAGAGATAAGAGAGTTAATGAATTAAAAACACAATTATTGGATGAAATCAAAACAACTACCAAAGACGCAGATTATGCTGGTGGATACAAACTAAAACAATTATATAGGCAATTAGGTTCTACTATACGAGGTGGAGGTGATAATAAAGAAAAGATTAGAAATTATACACAGACCATCCAGAATATTTTAGGATTAGACCCAGAAGCATTACCCAGAGGAGATGCTCCACCACAATTACAAAGTAGAATTACAAAACAACCAGCACAAAAAGCACAAAAAGCAAGAGCATTTCAATCTCAATTGAGTGAAGTGCCAGCAAGTAAAACTTCATTTGGTGTTGCTCCATTGAAAAATTTGTTTGCGAAATTAGCAGCACAACAAGGGCAACTTCAAGATGCTGGTAAAAATTTAGGTTTCCCCAATGTAGAAAGAACTGCCGACTATGGACCTGCGAAAACCACAGGCAAAGGTAAGAAAGCAAAAACAAAAAAATTACCAGCAAAATATTTATTTGAAAATCCAGATACAGGACAACGAATTGATATGGATGAATTAGCAAGGCAATACAGTAATGCTGCCAGTGGGTTTGATAATGAAGCACTCAACAAATCATTAGGAAACTTTTTACAAGTTCAATCATATTTGGAATTTAGAGGATTTAAACCAGGTTCTCAACCACTACAGCAATCATTATTAGCAGCACAACCAGGAGTAGAACAACAACAAGCACAACCAGCACGACCAGAAAGTTTTGCGACTACTCAAGAGAAAGTAAGTAGAGCAGCATATGATGATAGAGTGGGTAATTTTATTAGACAACAAGCAATAAATCAATTGGATAGACAACAACCACTCCTAAACGACGCAGCAAATCTATCACAAAGAATTAAACAGCAAACCACACCAGGACAACCTTTTACTACAGGAAGAACAATGGCATCCCAAGCAATGGATATAGCACAAAGAACTCAAGATTTGAGAACATTTGAAAATACTCCTACTGGTGGTCAAATACCTGGATTGCCACCGCAATTACAACCTGCTGCTTATGCTGGTGGTATTGCCAATCCTCAAAGTTTTGCTGCTGCCAAAAGAGCAACCAGAGAAATGGAACAAGTAGAACCACAATTTAAAAAGATTATGGGAGAATTGACAGCACCTACCGCAGGAGGAGCAGCAGCAGGTGGGGCAAGCGGAGCAGGAGCAGGTCCTAAACCAGCAGACGGAACCACTGAAAGAGCAAATAAACTTAAATCTATGTATCAACAAAAACAAGCAGGATATATTCAACAATGGGCAGATGATAGTTCAATTATGAAAACATTGGCATTTGATACACCAGACCAAAATGCCTCCTATGCCACAACATTAACAGCACTACAAGCAGAAGAAGTTGCGGTTGCGGATGTTTTAAAAGAAATAGGCACAGATACAGCAGAAAGACCAGCACCAGAACCAGGAGCAGAAGCAAAGGTAGATGCGGAAAGAGGTGATAGTAGTAAGAGAGATGTAGATATGGAAAGAGTTGCTCGCAATATAACATTTATTAAAAATCAGTTCTTGAAAAGTGCTCAGGAAATACAAGGTGTTCAAGCAACCATCGCAAGTTATGGTAATCAACAGGGACAACCTGTGGCACAAATAGCAAACGCAATGTTAGGAAGTGTCAAAAATCCAGGTAGATTAGAAAATCATCTCAATGGTTCAGGATTAATGGGTAATGGTCTAATACCACCATCAGCAAGTGGAAAAGTTTATGCTCCACAAAAATATAATAAAATAAATAAATATTCTGTAGGAAATGCCGACTGGGGAACTTTTGATTATTTTGGTGTGGGTGGCACAGCAGGTTTGGGTTGGGGACAATACTTTAATGATTTAACTATTGATGTAATTAATGGCAAACAACCTGTTCAAATAATTACTGATAGTGATACTAATTACTCTTACTTGGCACCATCTACTATGGACTTTGCCAATTTCCAAGGACAAGCAGTGCCAGTAGGTGGATTTGGTTATTCAAATGGTGTAGGAACTATTGCTTCAGTTCAAAAGTTCTTTGTAGGCAGCAGACCAGTTTATTGGTCTCATACTCGTCCTAACACTGGGATAAATAGTGGCAGGATTCAAGACAACGGTGCCGATGCTGGTAAGTTTGGTTCTGGTAGTTTCTATCAATCTGGAGGTATTCGTATAAATTCTATGATTAACCCAGTCATTGACCCTGCTGGGGTTATGGGGGAACCACTAAAAGAAGAAAGTCTTAAGGTAGGAGATACTGTAAGATACTATGTTAATCAATCTAAAAAATCTACTACAGATTTTGGTCTTCAAGGAGAAGTTAGGGGAATATCATTATCAGGTGGTCCATTATCTCAAGTAGATGTTAAAAGCACTATAGGAACAATTACACCGATTAAAAAAGCAAGAAAGGGTTCTACAATTACAGTAAAAAAGACAGCAGCAGAAATCAAGAGAGATGCCAGAAAGGCACAGAGAAAAGCAAGCACAGGTTTCCGCATTGGTGGCAGAAGTCAAACATTAATCCAAGGTTCTTGATGCTCCGCATACTCCGTGTTTTGCGACTTTTTTTTCACGAATTTTTTTTTATCTTTTTTTTTTTTCAAAAATTTCCGCAAAACACGGAAAACACGGAACCCTTAAAAGATTAATTTCTTCTTATAAGTTAAATGGCAAGCACCTTTTACATAGATACTAATAGGCAAAACTCAACACATAAAACTAAAGATTTTAATAACCAATGGACATATAAATTGGCAGACGCAATTCAAATACCTGAAGGAACTGAAATTGGCATTGAACAAGTATTCATACATAAACAAGGTATTTCAGGTTCAACTATTGAAATCATTGAAGATATAGATGAAACTTTATGGATGAGTTATTATGTCAGTGATAATCCACATTTTGTGCCAAAGACTGCCGCAGGTAAATATTCCAGAAGTGCTGATATTACAAAAGACAGAGCATACATTCCATCTTTTGCTCCCTTTGGTCCATTACAAAACAACCCACAAAATAATCTTTTTCAGGGAGGAGATGATGCCATAGACCCAGCATACAGCAAAGCATACCCAGATGGCAGTGAAGTTCCAGCACAAGTTATGGAGGCAGTTGTTTCTTTTAATAATGGAGCAGGATATTTTAATCATCCAACTCCATCTCAAAGAGTGGCAATGTTTGAAGATGACACAGAAGGAAACCCTAGATTGGCAGGCAGTGAATTCAATCAGTTAAATGACCCATATCTTATGGGATATAGTGAAAATCCTATGATGGCAATCTTTGTTGATGGTGATGATACATATCAAACTGGACCAGGAGATTTAACATTTGGTGCCGAGATTGCCACAGAAGTGGGAGACACTACTCTGCCTGACCCTAGATTAAAACCATTTGTTAATTCTGTTGATATTCACATTCCAAAGGGTGTTTATAGTATTGGTGAAATTGCTGATATTATAGAAAATCAAATTAATGGCAAATATGTCAATATCAAGAATGATGACTATTACACTGATGATATAATGGATAGACAGAACAAAAGAACTTTTGATGGTAATATCAATGAATCAAATATTTATGTAAGAGCAGAAGCATTTGATAGATGTGGTGGATTTGATGCTGTGGATGGTGGAGTGTTAGGTGGTTCATTACCAGATGAAAATGATGGAAGTGGTGAAAACAATGGAGCACCTTCACAACGATTAAGAGATGTATTATCAAGTGCCAATGCTTATTTCGCAACAGCAGGTGCTCCAGGAGGTCCTCGTGGTCCCAATGTTGCTGAATACAATAACACTACTGGACCCAAAAGAGAAAATCCAAATATGTATCCAAATAGAAATCCAAGTGGTTCAGTTCAAATTGGCAGTCCATTCAATGATAGGTATTCTATGCCATATTATCCTCCTGACCTTCTATCAACAGTTGATTTTATTGACAGCAACGGAGCATCACAACAAGCACAATTTCCAACTATGCTTTTGGCATATAATAAATTTAGAGTAGGTAGTAATTATTATAATCAAACTGACACCGACCTTTTACCATTGTATAGGCAGTGGTGTAAAGGTCGTCATCCCAGACTACCCACAAAAAAGCATTTACTATATGTGCCAGTTCATCATTTTAACCAGATGATTAAACTTTATAAATATAATGACGCAGCATCACCAAGTGATGAACCAGGAACTGCCAGAGCAGGTCAAAATTCATATTTAGTTAAAACTGGTAATTGGACAGTTAATTCAAAAAGACAGTATAGATATGGCATTCAAACTAGAATGATGAATTTTTCTCCTTCAGTATGTGATAGTAATGGACAAGACCAAGGTGCCAATACGGCAGTTATAGGATTACATTGTTTTAATAAAACTAACTCACAGGCAGATATTGTAATTGCTGGCAATCCTGTAGTGGCAAATAGCAATGTCGTAATAGCAGTTTCACCTACCAATTATCAATATGATGTATTTAAACAAGGATATTTTGTGGGAACACCTGATTTTAGTTTATCCTATGATGACACATCATCTTCATATTCAATTAAGGGACTTCATCAAAGCAAACGAATTCCAAGTAGTGATTTTAGAGGTAATCCAATGACTAATGAAGGACAAGAA
>Ga0181393_1000810_pt1 | contig 11557 bp, 21 predicted proteins | sample 16SPOviralmetaG_FD_130122 | JGI IMG/M metagenome (GOLD analysis project Ga0181393, IMG submission 130122) | Marine viral communities from the oligotrophic San Pedro Time Series (SPOT) site, San Pedro Channel, CA, USA - 16 SPOT_SRF_2010-10-21 | ecosystem: Environmental > Aquatic > Marine > Strait...
ATCGAAGGCGCAATCTTTCTAGCGATCTTTATGACCTTTATGGCAAGCGTATTAGGCGGGCGTGACAGCTATTTCTGGAAAGCATTCCAATATATGTGCGGCATCGATGTCTGATTGCAAAACCTGTAAAGGCACAGGCTGGATCAGGATCAGAGATTGGTTTGATCCGACCGACACTGTGCCTGACTTTTGCCATGATTGTGATGGAAGCGGGAATGCTGATGACAAAGATGAAACTGATTCCTATCAGCTTAAAAGAAGCCAGCCAATTTGTGCATGAATATCACAGGCACAACAAACCGCTAAAATTCCATAAATTTTCTATAGGTGTGAAGTTTGACGATGTATTAGTTGGCGTCGTGATTGTTGGTCGTCCAGTGGCTAGATCAATGGATGATGGCGTAACTGCCGAAGTCAGCCGATTATGCGTTAATGAAAATGCACCAAAAAATGCTTGTAGTTTTTTATATGGTGCGGCTTGGCGTGCTTGGCGTGCAATGGGCGGGCAAAGAATAATCACTTACACTTTGCAGTCAGAAAACGGTGCCAGCTTGCGCGGTGCTGGATGGAAAATATTACATCAAACCGCAGAGCGCAATAATTCTGGATGGACAAACCGGATAGGCAGAGATTGGCAACCGGCAAGTAATCAGGCTAAGTTTTGCTGGATAACTAACGATCCCGCAGACGCTTAAAAGCATCTTCCAGATCATCCAAAGCCATTCTAAATATTTCGGGTGCGGCCTTCGGGTTGCGCCCATTTATTCGCGCCCATTCTGCCGCGCTAATATCATGCAACACGACCGACTCAACACAGCTAAAGCTATTAGCCCCCATGCGGCGCGCAATCCTGTTAAAGTCAGCTAATGAGTTAGCACTGCGATCACTCATGTCACCATTACCGCCTTTAGGCATGCCATCAAGACTGCCTGTTACCTTCTGCGCCCTACCAGCCGCCCTATACAGCGCCAGCAAGCGCGTAGCGGTCAAATACTGCGCATTGTCGATATGCTTGTGCTTGAGATAGTAATCTATCCAAAGCTGGTCAGTTACGCGCATCCGCTTCTTACCAGCAACGCGCGTTTCAATATGCTCAACGCTGTGCTTTTCAAGAAACTCCGGCGTTGGCACGACACCAACCTCTAGCATATCTTTTTTACTCATTAAGCCATCCATTCTGTTTAGCCTGCGCAATTATGTCAGGCCGGTTCATCCTGTAGTAATCTGGCATTGCATTAAACTTGGCTAGAAACTCATCCTGCGTTGCAGGCGTCCATCTGCGCGATACGCCAAAATTATCTGTTGAAGCTGGTGCGGCTGTTTCTTCATCATCCCAGCGCCCCTCATTGAGCCACGTTGATGGATGGCAAATAAACTTAGGCTCGACCTTTTCACGCGTAACCTTATCAGCATAGGCATTCATGCCAGCCATTATCGCATCAGGTTCAGCATCTTTTAATGCGTTCTTGAAAGCCTTTAGTGCGGCTTTTTTCCCGACCTTTTTTGGCACGACATTCCAGAACAAATCAAAAGAATCGATGATATATTTATTGTTAATATAGTTATTACTATAGTTAGGGTGAACAGGTTGCTTCACCCCTCCCCCTGAAGCAACTGCTTCACCCCCCCCCTGAAGCAGTTGGTTCACCCCTGAAGGATTTTCACCCCCCCCTAATGGCGGTATATGATAATGATTTGTATCGTTTGTTTTGCCGTTTTTCTGCATGACACGAACCAGCATTCCGACTTCTTCAAGCAGTTTGATTTTGCTTTGAACGGTGCGCGTTGTGCAGTCAGCTACTTCAGCCAGCCATTTAACCGAAGGCCAAGCATAGCCACGTTCTTCGTTATATTTATCTGCAATCCCGATCAGAACTAACTTTGCAATCGGATCATTGACCTTCTGCTTGAAAGCCCAACTCACTGCGGCAATACTCATTTCAAACTCCCTAAACTTATTAAATCTGCCTGCGGGACAAAGAAGCGCTGGCCTATAACCGGATGCTCTTTGTAATATTTTGGATGCTTCCCATCGGCACCCAATATCCAGCCATGCACCTGATAATTAGGCGCAGTGCCGGTAACTAAAATATATTTGCGGTCGTCTTTGTCATTGGCGTGCAATAACAACTCATGATGATGCTTTGAGCGCGTGCGCACTTCCCATCCGGTGCCATCGATGTCGCCATGCGCATCAAATGTGCTGATGCCACCGCCCCAATAAACACCAAGCACCTTTGCAACCGCTATTTCGCCACAGGCACCTTCAATGTGCCTTTGCCAGAAATTAGGCTCACGATGACGCCCACGATCCTGATCGTAGCCAGCTTCTATGGCCTTAATATGGCGCATATATCCGGTCTGACATGCCTGCGCTAATTCATAGCTTTTCAGTTCCACATTAATCATCTGGATAACCCCGCCAGCTGTGGTCTGTGCCGAAGTCAGAGTCACCGGTTATGCACCTGTTGCACATACGGTTGCCGACATGGCTGGAGCGAAACATATCACCGCATGTAAGGCACTTTCGTTGCTTAACGCGCTCATCCATCAATTCCTCTGGATGCCAGTAAAAGCCACATTCTTGCGCCAGCGCCATCAATGCTTTGAAGCGCTCTTGCGGAATGCGTTCATGTACATGCACCCAAGCCTCAACGGCTTGTCTGCGCATGCCCATATATTCTGAAATCTTTTTGAAACCGGCGCTCATCTTGCCGTCGCCAATGCGCGTGATAAACTTTTCGATGCTATCGATATGCTGTGGAATATGAATGTTATAATGCCTGCCGGTCATATCTTACCCGCCAGCAAATTCAAGAAATCTTCATAATCCAAAACCGCAAGTGGCTTTCGCCGGTCAGCACCAACCACCAACACATCAGCACCTTCAATGTTGTCATATAAAAACTTAAAACCGGTCGCTCTTTTCTTGGCTTCAATTTCCCAAGTGGTGCGCCCAATCTTTATGATTATGTCATTCTTAAAGCCTTCTGCCGCACCAGATAGCGGGACACGATAGCTTTCAAGTTCATGCGCGCGTGCAGTATTTACCAACTCACGCTCAAAGCGCCCGCCTTTATCACGGCTGGCCTTACCCATCATCATCACCAATCTGGTGCATATCCATCCAATCAGTGACCGTAACTTTACCTTTGGTCAGGCTGTGAATCTGCATTATGCGTTTGCCAGACGGCACTGTGTCTTTGTAAAGATATTTATGAATCGTGGCCTGACATACTCCAAGCTTTTCAGCAAAATCTTTTTGAGTGATGTTTTTAGACACTAAATATTGATTAAGTCTCATTGATGTCGCCTATATATTGATATGCACTATAGGCAATATGCGCAGACCACTAATATATGTCAATAAATTAAATCTATAAAAAATACTTATTCAGCTAAGTTATTGAATATGCGCAATTTGCGCAGATATTTGACATTGAAAATTAAAAGGCGCATTATGCGCATAAGTAATATGAGAAAGGTGTTAAAAATGTTAAACGTATCAAACAGCCAAGCGTTTTTGGCTTCAGAAAACAACACACACATTCAGGGTGACGCGGATTGGCCTGCCGCCCCGCCTATGATGAAAGACCATTTAGCCACCATAAATCAGCAAAAGTTAAATTTTGGCGCAGAGCATAAATCTGCCGCAAAGGGAAGTCCGCTATGGAATACGTTAATAATCTGAAAGAATTACGCAGTGCATCTAAATTGCACCAATCACAGGTTGCCGAAGCCGTTAATATCGGGCAGGCAGAATACAGCAGAATGGAATCCGGCAGAAGATCAGTCGGGCATCATAAAAAAGCGATAGCAAAAGTATTTGGCATCAAGCCAGACGCAATAATTGAAAGAGTAAAACAAGACGACTCTGTTTTTGCTTCGCACACCGAACTACCTGTATATGGTTTTCCAATACCAAATTCAGACGCATTTGATTTTAGTAAAAAGATGATGAGCCGCGTGGATTGCCCGCCAGAACTTGAGTCTGTCGAAGGCGCATATGCCGCTTTTTGCTACGGCGATGCTTTGAAACCAAAGCTGTCAAATGGTGATCTGGTGTTTGTCAATCCATTGCTTGAAGCAAAGGCTGGCACGCTAGTCGTTGTTAAATGGAAAGCCGGTGATAAATTATATGGCAAGATCGTCGAACTGGTGCATATGCGCAAAGGCTCTTGTGAAGCGCGCATGCTGGCACCGGAAGAATTTATAACGTTCGACAAAATCGAAAGCGTGGATCAAGTAGTGATGTTGAAGTACGATATATGATTGCTATGCGCATATATGCTTGACGTATGTTATGCGCTGTAGTAATCATGAGGAATGACAGAGACATTTTCCTCCCAGAACTCTGACACACTACAGGCCAGCGTTGGCGTACCATCTGACGCTGTGCCTGCCTTTTTTCGTCAGTTTCAAATGGGCGGTAAAAGCCTGTCAGAACGCCAGACAACGATCGGCGGCTCCGATATTAACATCATTGCTGGCGACAACGCTGAACGCATACACCAGCTATATTTGCGTAAGCGCGGCGAAATAGAAGGCGATGACCTGTCTATGGTCTGGCCTGTTTTAATGGGTCATATCACTGAAGAACTTAATCTTGAATGGTGTCAGCAAAAGCATGACATCAAAATCATAAACCGCCAGCTTGTCATTCAAAGCCAAAAGAATCCTATGATGCGATGCACGCTGGATGGCTCTGTCCCGAATTATCGCGGCAAGCAGGCTGTCATCGATGCAAAATTTACAATGGGCAGGCCGCAGTCTGGCGAAGAATGGCGGGACGTTATCCCCCGCTTGTGCCGCCACTACAGCCCGCAACTACATTGGAACGCTTACTTGCTTGAAGAACACACAGGCAAGAAAGTGCCTTATGGCCTGCTATCAATTATCAAAGCTGGCAACGAACCAACATTCCACGAAATTGAAATTGATCCGGCTTACCAAGCTGAACTGATCGGGCTTGCCACATATTTTATGGGGTGTGTTGAAATGGGTGTTTTACCTAATGACATTCAGCCACCCGAAGCGCCTGTGCCGGTCGAAGATACGGTGCCTGTCGATATGGAAAAATCTGATGTGCATCCCAAATGGCGACAATGGTGCGAGATATGGTTGCAGACTTCCGGCGCGGCTGACACATGCAAAAAAGCAGAGGCACAACTTAAAAAGATGGTGCCGAAAGAAGCCAGCGTGGCTTATGGCAACGGTGTGCAAATCAAAGTTGCAAAGAATAAATCGAAACGCATAGAGGTGCAAAAATGAGTGAATTAGCAAAATCATTAATAGGCTTTCAATCGGCGATGCCTGCCGTCAAGAAGTCTGGATATAACCCGCATTTTAGAAACAAGTTTGTCACATTGACCGATTTGATTTCAGTTGTGCTTGGCGCAAGCAATTTCAATTTGGGCTTTACGCAAGAGATAGATTTTGCTGACGGCACTATATTTGTGCGCACGACAATGATCCACACATCAGGCGAAACCCGCGAAAGCCGGACGCCGGTGCTGACCAAAGATGCGACTAACCCGCAGGCAATGGGTAGCGCAATCAGTTACGCAAAGCGTTACGGCTTGCAGGCGATGTTTGGCATACCGGCTGACGACGATGATGACGGCACCGCCGCTAATAAAGCACCCAGCGCGTCGCACTCTCCGCGCTCCGGTGCGGTCGCGCCACAGGGTTCATCCCTTGCTCCTGTGAGCGCGGCCACCTTAGATGACCGCATAAACGCCGCTAAAACAGAACAGGATTTGTTGGCATTGTTTAATGAAGTGAAGCCAACCGATAACCCGACTATCCAGAAATTTTCAGCACGCAAAAAGGAGATTGCAAATGTCTGATTATGATAACACCGATCGCGGTGCATTATTTAAGAATGAAAAAAAAGAAAATGAAAGCCAGCCTGACTATACTGGCAACATTAATGTCAAAGGCACTGAGCAACGCATCAGCGCTTGGCTAAACACCAGCAAGTCGGGCATCAAGTATTTGTCGATCAAATGCTCTGACCCGATGCCGCGTGAAGATGCAGGCGCACCATCTGCCCCTGCTCCGGCAACAGCACCAGCGCCGTTAGATGACAACATACCTTTCTAGCGTTTCTGAAGATAAACAACATCCACTCCTTATCATTCCGAATGATGAGGGGTGTTTGATCGTGTTAGGATCGAACCAAGCACAAAAAGATATGTCGCCTAAACAGATGTGCGAACTGGCGGCAAATTTAATACAACGCGCAAGCAGACGGCTCAAGAATGGCGCGCAAGAAAAAACCACCGATAATACATAATGAGCGCAGGCCAGCTACATGCGTCCATTGCGGCACAGAGTTTGATTTGCGCAGCTTTGGGTGGCTTGTGAACGGCGCTAAAGACATGCTTTGCAGTCATGCTTGCTTTGCTAAACGGCGCACGCCAGAGCCGCCAAAATGGGATGATATATAATGAATTTTGAAGAATATAAACCACAGCATATCGTTGAGGCTTGTTGTATTGTCTTTGACTTAAAGCCCGCCGAATTTTATTCACGCCGCCGCACTTCGCGAATAGCACGCGGCAGACTTGCTTCGTATTATTTGTGCCGCGAATTTACAGCACTTAGCTTTTCTGGGATTGGTAGATTCATGCGTAAAGACCACACCACAGTTATTAATGGTGCAGAGCGTGCAGAGTTATTTATGGACACTGATCCAGATTTTTCAAAAAAAATAAATGTCGCAATACAATGGCTGAGAAATAAAAAATCACAAGTTCGGCACAACGGCATCTTCCGCTTTGTCCCGCATAGCGATGTCAGCGCCTACGAACAAAAAGGCTGGCATATAGCCAGCGATCTTGCAGACAGCCATCATGGGCGTCACGCTGTTATAATGCGGAAAGACGACCGGCTATCGCCTCAATGTCGACCGGTGACTGCGCCTGATTGATGTCTGTAATAGTGTAATGCACTTGAGCCACATTGCTTTTCTTTGAGTGACCCATCCGATATTTGCGTATAGAATCCGGCACGCCACCCAACTCCATCTGCGTATGATAGAATTTGCGGAAGCCACCAATGCCGTGAAACTCAACGCAGGCATGCTTACACAAAGTTTCAAGCAATCCTGTCCAGCTTTTTTGATCTGCCATTAAATTGCGCGCAGATGGAAAAACATACATTTCAGATGGGCATTGCAGTTTCCACTCGCGCATCAATGTCCATAGCTTAGTCGTTAGCGGCAACGTGCGGATGCGGAACTCTGTTTTTGTTTCTTGCAGGCCACCGCGATAACCTGTGCGGCGTACTGTTAAAGTGCCTGCCTTTAGGTCAACGCTGTCCCACAACAGCCCCTGCATCTCATTAGCCGCTAGTCCTGTCAGCGATGCAAGCGTGATAAACGTGCGCAAATACTGAGTCATATCTTGCTCAAGCATTTTGTTAACATCATCGACCGTGTAGCCGCCGCGTTCTTTTTGTGCGCCGGTAATCTTTTCGCGCGACTCTCTGTGGCATGGGTTGCTGTAGATATAGCCTTTATCTAATGCGTATTTGCAGACCATATTTAGGCTGGCAATGATATTGCGAATTGATTTCGGGCTACAGCCTTCGATTGTCTTTTCAGTGATGAACTGATTAACATCGCCGACCGTCAAGCGCGCCATCTGGATCGATCCCAGAAATGGCAAAATGTGCAGGCGTATGTGCCGTTTATCATTGTCGAAAGTCTGCGGGCGCATTTTGATCCCGACCAGCCGTTGACGGCTATCGATGGCCTCATACGCAACCTGTTCAAGCGTTGCTTTGTTGGCGTTGTGTTTGCCAGCCACTAATTCGTCACGCAGTTCTTCGCGCCGCTTAGACCACGCCTTCGGGCAAGCTGGTGTGAATACCCTACGCGATTTGCCGGTTAGGTCACGATAATAAATGATGCCAACTTCTTTGCCGCGCTTGATTGCCGTTTTATAAGTTTCGGTGATTGTGATGTCGCTCATGTCAAGTCACCTTCAAAACCAATAACGCTAGATTCTTCTGAAATCAGATCATATTGGCTGTGATCGTGGCAGTGATCTAACATTAAGCGGTCAGCGTCTTGATCCAATAAATATTCGCTAACATATTCGTGATGCCAATTCTCACCCGCTTCATCAACGCGGGTGGTGACGTTATCGTATTCGTCATATTCGTTCCAAATTTTAAGGCCATCCACAATTTTGAAATCATGGTCTTGATCTGACACATAGTTTGTCGCCCATGCTTTTAAGTCTGCTTCATCAATGGTCACATTTATTTGAAACTTTTTGGTATCAACTTTTTCGATGTTTACTAAAGCTATCATGTCACTCTCCTAAAATCTTTGGGCGGTTAAACACAGTCTGCTTAACACCGTTATATTCGCTATGTTCTTTAATGGTCGCTTTGAGCGTTACCACATCGCCAGCGTTACCAAGTTCATTGCCCCTATAAACAAAGTGGTTGCCATCATTATCGACAAGCGTGTTTATGTAAGTGACGCCGTAAAAGTTATCAAAGCCTTTACTAAAAACGATTGTCGCCTCAAGTTCGATGCGATCACCAACATTACCAAAATGTTTTGATTTATTGCGAATTGCTTCTAATTCAGCGTCACGCTCTAAAATCTTGTTTTTTGCTTCAACCACATACGCTTTGAACTCGTCAGCCTTAAACTGAACAACGTATTTGCGGATAATTTCAACAACAGTGTCAGATTTAATGCTATCTATGTCTTGCGCCAAAATATAATCAGCCAAATAATAAACAGGCACATCACTAAGCTTTTCACCAAAATACTTGCCAAAAGGCATGACGTTCCGTTTAGCGCGTTCGATACGCTCTTGCTTCCACGGGTCACACTCGCCCCAAGCTGTCAAACCAGAAATTTTAGATGGATCAAAATCATCAAGATCGGCATCAGGATTATAGCCTTTATTGGCAACATAATTTTTAGCCTTATCAAGCGCCACAAATGGGTCGCGACTTAGGTTTTTGACATATGAGAAAATAGGATCGCCATAATGGTCATACCGATCAAGCTGGCGCAACGTATAAAGACCGTTACCGCGTCCTACAGATATTGAAAATGGTGCTATATAAGTCATTTATCTATCCCTTTCATTTCACTCTATATGACTAATATATGCGTTTATTTACTATTATGCAAGCATATATGCGCAAATAATTGAGTTATCCTAACGGTGTGGTGCTATGGTGGTGCTATGAGACAGGGTATAGAACGACAAAAAGCCCCGCAAGTCTTTCGACCTACGGGGCTTTATGTCATTGATTTATATAGTTATTTGGTTGCGGGGGCAGGATTTGAACCTGCGACCTTCAGGTTATGAGCCTGACAAAAACCGCAGAAAACCGCCAGAGAATCGGGCTGGTGCTACGACGGTGCTATATAGTATTTACTTTTGATTTTGGTGCTACGAATCTCATAGCACCACTATTTTTTGCCATAGAATTTCGTAATCCCGCGCATTCCGACGCTACTGGCTACCAGTGCGCCCAAGCTGACCTGATACCAAGTTGGCATCTGTTGAAGCGCTTCAAAGCCACTAAAGACGATTTCACGCCCCCATTCGCCGCAAAATGCAAGCACCATCGGCAACGCAAAAAGCAGGCTAAAGAACTCATCGCGCCAGCTTGATGACATCTGATTAGCCGCCGTTAAGTCATAGTCTATTTCACCTGTGGCCTGTCGCTCTGCAATGTTGGCTTCGGCTTTTGCACGCGCAACTTTAGCGCCGGTGACAGCCTTCTTTTCTTCGACTTTGCCTTCAAGCCATGTTGAGGCTAATGACGAAATCATTGGTAAAAACTGGATCATCGCTTTGACTCTGCGCCCATAAAGATGCCGAAAATGCCGGTATAGACGCCCATGATTACGCTAACGAACGCGCTCTGTTGCGTTGTCGGCTCTGGTAATAGCATAAACCATTCACAGCACCGCCACGCCATGAACGTGCTAACAGCGCACATAATACGCCCCATCAAATTGAATTTGATCCATTCATCTGTCCAACTCAATGCCACTCTCCTGTTTCCATCATTTTAGCCAAATGATCTGCCCGCGCGCCAACTTGCTCTGCCCAACGGCTACGCCCGCCATTACTGCCAGAAAGCATTTCGTGACTTGCCAGCCGATAATCGCCAACCAGCAATGCGGCTTGAAAATTCTGGAACTTGTCAAAATTGGGTCTACCCAGATTGAAAAGCATCGAAATGATTACGGCTTTTCTAGCTTCGTCCATCTTTGCATAAAATGGATATGTGACTGCTTCGGCTTCACAACGCGCTACATCGTTCGCCAGCAAATAATCGATTTCATCATCAGACAAACCACCGTCAAGCTGTTTGTCGATCAGCCTGCCACAGCCTATCGTCAGGTAGCCGCGAGAGTCCTGATAGGCATGTTTCACAACGCCCTCATGCTCACGAATTAAATCAAGCAACTTTGTCATCGACCGGCTCCTTCTGCATCATCTTGCTTGCCACAACGCCTAAACGATAAAGCGCATCTGTCATCGGGCTATCAGATGCTTTTACGCCTCTGCCGGTCAGAAACACTTCAACAGGTTCTCCGGTGTTCGGATGATATGAAACCGTGACGGTCATACCTTCACCAACATCTTGAGATTCGCAGGGGCGTCGATTAGGCAGACTTTTTTGCATTGAGTTTCTCCATTGTGCTGTGAAATGAATTAGCTTCGGCATCAATGTCGTCAAAGAAAACTTTGGTTCGACTCATTGTGATTACATCGATGTCAAAAATAGGCACGAAGAATACGCGCCTGTGGGGGATGGATACGCATGCCGCAAAATCATAATCGTCTGAAGTTGGTCTACGCTTTTTGCCGCCAACGCCAAAATGAAATTGCAGTTTGTTTGGTCGTTCTGTGTGATAGGTCGAAGCCTTCACCTGACACCTATATATATAAGTGTCGCGAGTTACGATTAAATCATAGCCGCGCGATGGGCAAAGAACAGCCTGCCAGCCCTGCAACTCTATAGACGCGCAGGCGATAAACTCACCTATGCGCCCTGTTGAGACTTCCAGCATTTATTTTGGCAGCACACCTAAAGCAAAAGCAAACTTAGCAACAAGCGCACCAGCCGCACCCGCGATGCCTGCGATCAAAAGCAATGCTTTCCAGCCGCCTTTAGCTTGCAAAGCAAGTGTGTGAAGTTCTTTTAATGTGTCTTTTGTTTCAGCCATCTCACGCTCAAGCGTGCGCATACGGCTCGACATTTCACCAAGTTCACGTTCCACTGACATGCAGGCACCTTTAATCTAAAGCGTTTCGGATTGAGTTAAGCGTATCTTTAAGCGTTGCGCCTTTTGGCTTCGGGTTGTATTCGCATTGATATTGGCCTACGCACCCAATATAGATTTCAGATGTGTGTTGCTCTTGAGTGTTCTGCGCGCCCTGATACACACACAAAACTTCTTTGTCGGAAATCTTTTCCATTGCCGCTAAACGGCATGTCGTCATTTTGGGGATGCTTGCATATGCTTTGAAGGCCACTAGCGCAATTAGCCCGACAACAA
>Ga0181393_1000812_pt1 | contig 11554 bp, 4 predicted proteins | sample 16SPOviralmetaG_FD_130122 | JGI IMG/M metagenome (GOLD analysis project Ga0181393, IMG submission 130122) | Marine viral communities from the oligotrophic San Pedro Time Series (SPOT) site, San Pedro Channel, CA, USA - 16 SPOT_SRF_2010-10-21 | ecosystem: Environmental > Aquatic > Marine > Strait...
ATAAATGTAGTGTGAGCTACTAACAGCATCTTCTGTTATTTTATCTGCGGTAGTATTCCCATCAGGAGCGGCTATTACATTAGTCGTAACGCCACTATTAGGACTAGCCCAAGCACTAAAATCCTCTGCATCGGTGATAAGCGTAGGTGCTTGCTCTAGCTGTGCGCCCCATACGTGAAGTCCATTTGTAGTGGCTGTATCACTAGGCAAGATAATTCTCGCAGAACCACTACCAGCCGCAGTTACTCCTTCAACAGCTACCCTATACCAACCATTTCCAGCCTCTTGAATATATCCTCTTCCAGAAAAAACAGTGCCATTCGACAAGTCAAAAATTACAGTACTTTGAGCAACAATACCGCCAGTATCTACCAGATAGGCTATAACACTAGTAAACTCATCTGGCTTAACATAAAAAGAAAAAACATAATGTGCATTTAAAAATGTAAAGGATTGGTTTACATATCCTATTCCAGTTGAACCGCCATCATCTGATATTTTATCAGCAGTTGTTAAGCCATCTGGTGCTGTCGTGTCATTGGCTGTAACTGTTGCCCTAGTAGCCGTCCAAGTAGTACTCAAATCTTCTGATTGCAGTATAAGGTTAGTGCCTGTTACTGGCCCCATTGTAGCCAAGTCAGCAGAACGTGTTACGGTTGAGCCGCTAGTTGGTATGTAGGATGTAGCAAATGCGCCTTCTTCTAACTGTGCGCCCCATACGTAAACAGGGTCAGTTCCATCTGAGCTAGTATAAAACATTCTTAATCTTGCGGCTGTTGTAGTGTTTGTTGTGGTTGTTATTGTGAGCCTATACCAGCCATTACCATAATCTTCTATATCACCACTTGTATTGGTAAATGAACCATCATTATTCGTAGATGTTGTTGTGCCATTAGTTAAGTTGTAAACCATTCTCCCTCTGTTTGTGGAGGTTCCATCATCTACTGTAAAACTAAAAGATGTTATGTCAGAAGATTTTGCAAATATACTGCCAGATAAACTTATGCTAGAAGCTGATTTTGTTATTACATCTGTTAAAATACCTATAGCACCACTATTTGCTTGAAATTTATCTGCTTCCAAAGCTCCATTTGGAGATAATATTTGATTTGCAGTTATTGATGCAGACCCAGTTGACCATCCACTAGCTGTAAAATCCTCACTATCCGTAACCAGATTCACCCTTTGCTCTTCAATCAGCAAACCATTCTGCGTAGCACCGCCACCGTAGTATGGCAGTCCTTCTGTTTTGACGTAAGTGCCAACGGATGTACTATTTACTTCAACTTGTATGCCCCAGATATGCAAACCATCTGTGCCATTACCAATATAAGTTTGACCCAATCCGTCCTCGCCTTCTTTAGAAAGCCTTATGTCAAAAGATGTGTCGCCCCCAGATGAATTAGACTCTAAGCCAAATGAAGCTCTAAACCAACCGCTACCAACATCTTCTAAATTAGAAAAATTAAAATAAGTTTCAGAACCGCTAATTAAATCTAACGTCTTATCATCTAAATTAACTTGTTTTGTAACGCTATTAGACCAACCTAAAGAACCAGCAAAAACCACATGAACTCTGCTTATTTCATCAGCTTTTATATGAAAACTGACAACGTAATCTGTACTAGGTAAACCCTCAAAAACATACCTAAAATAATGTTCATCATCTTCTGTGTTGTCTACAATTTTGTCGGCTGTAGTTGTGCCATCAGGGGCAGTTGTGTCATTTGATGTTATTGTTGCTCTGCTTATAAAAGAATATCCACTAGATATGTCCTCACTATACTCAACCAAATTCTGCGCTTGGTCAGCACTTAGGAAATACCCAGCCTCATGGTCGAGCCTTGCACCATACACAGCCGCAGTAGTGGTTTTAATGTAGGGATTGCCAACAGGTACAAACTTGTGTTGGCTTAACTGTGCGCCCCATGCATATAAAAATGTTGAAGCGGCATTTCGGTCTGGCTGTATATGATAATCGTGGCTAGTTGATGAAGTAGAAGAAGTCCCTGTTATTTTAACCCTATACCAATCATTGCCAACATTTTGGTATTCAACAGAAATGTAAGTTCCCGTTACTGTTGAGGGAACCCCAGACGCAGAAAAAGCTATATCTGCATATAAAGCCCAATTACTCCCATCAAATAAACCAACTCTTGCTTTATCAGTGTCCCCACGCTTTAAGTAAACACTTACTACGTAATTTGTTGACGTGCTAAGTGTTATAGATTGCTTAACTGCATCATAAGCATTTCCGCTACCAGCAATTTTTTCTGCTGTTGTCGTGCCATCTGGTGCTGTTGCATTATTTGAGGTTACAGTTGGTGTACCATTAAGTACCCAAGTAGTACTAAAATCCTCAGACTGTAGGATAAGGTTATGCGGTGCGTACTTAACCAATCCATCGCTGTCAGTAAAGGTAGCCTGAGATGCACGACTAAAATCAATCGCATCATCAGGGGCGGCATTAGCACCTATGCTTGCTTGGTCAAAATTAAGCTGTAAGTCAGGGGCTGGTATGCCCTCTAAACCGCCAATAGAACCTAGCCGTCCTACTTTACCAACACGTCCTAACATGGACTACTCCATTTCTGTAACGTAAACTGTGCCTGCTGTACTTGACTGAATAGCCGCAACCTTTTCACCAGCCGTAATCTTGAAATACTCGACTTGTTTTGCTGGTAAGAATGTGTTGCTGGTTGTCGCTGTTGGAGATGCTGCGAATGCTATGTGGCAGTCCTCTGTAGCAACCAATCTTGCTATGCGTTTGTTGTTGCCAAATGCAGTAGATATAGCTGCACTTGAGCCTGATGTAGTTATTGTCTGAGTAGTGCCAGGCGCTGCCGCCTGTATCGACTCATTCGTATTTAGTTCTTTTGCTAGTCTTGTCATCTTTTACTCCTTAATAATATAATTTAGTATGATAGTTGGCTGTACGTTATTATGTGCGTCACCAGAACCTGTGCTTGTTGCTGATTTGGTTTGGTTTATACTTTGAACAACAGATGCACTACCATCTCCAGTATTTGTTTTAAAAGTTGCGCTTACGTTTGTCACAACACTACCATGACTGTGCGCTGGTAATTGTGCGGTTGTTAATGTATGCGATTCAGTACCGCCAGTATCCCCTAATGTATCGCCATTTAGACCACCAGTTACAGCATCTGTAAGTCGGTTGGCACTAGAGCCACCCATGTCATCCTGACCAGCTACAACTCTCCCACGTAAGTCAGGTAGATTAAATGTAGATGAACCATCACCTACGCCATAGACAGTGCCAATAGCCGTAAACAAGTCTGCGTAAGTTGTTCTGCTAATCGCTTGTCCATAACATAATAACCAGCCGCTAGGAGCAGAAGCACCAGCGTAAGGCATTAACATACCAGACACAAACCCTGTTGCTAATGTAAGATAGCTAAACGAGCCATCACCGTCACTTTTTACGACTTGCCCTGATGTGCCATTACCTGAGATGTTTATTGCAGCAGCGCCTACTGAGTTGTCTATTAACTCATCTGCACCCACGCTATCATCTGCCATCTTAGTATTGGTTACAGCGTTACTTGCAAGTTTAACTTCAGTAACAGCACTATCTTCTAACTCGCCAGTACCAACAGCGCCTGGGGTAACGCCTGTACTGGACAAAGCAGTTACGTTTCCGCTAGAGTCAAAGCCTAGAAACTTGTCTGCTCTAGTAACTGAGCTTGGTATTGTTGTGGATGCTGTGTCTGTCTCTGGAAATACAAGCGCCCTGCCAAATCTTTCTTCTTGCTGTTGCGCTACAAACATTTGCCTATCTAGCGCATCCTCATGTGAGGCGGCAGGAAATGGGTCATTTGGTGTATAGTCTGTAGACTGGGTTAGCGCTAAGTTTCTTTTTATAACGACTGTCTCACCTGATGCTGGGGGTGTGCCAAACGTAACATTACCGCCACTAACATTGCCAGCTCCAGACACTGTATAGTGTGTAGTAAGCGTTTTGGTAACTTCCGCACCAGTAGAATCAGTCCTAACAATTACAGTCAGGTCTGCATCTGCAAATATTTTAAATGTATAGGCGAACACAGTAGTAGAACCATTACCACTGTAACTAACCTTGGTTGTTGTGCTGCTAACTGTCATGTTTACTCCTGTCTTACCTTTTATACCTTATTTTGCATATATATTAAAGTGCTACTCTACTTTGGTTGTCTCTGGGCGTGTTTCAATAAGCAAGTTAAATGCCTGTTGAATACCTAATACGTTCTGATATGGCGCTATAGACACCGCCGCCCTTGCTTGTCCTTGCGATAATTGTAAGTCAGGATTGACTACCGCCCTGCTTATAGCTTGTGCGCTACTCAAGCCTTTTGATATAAGCTGAACCGATGGGTTTCCTGTAATAAAATTAGACTGCAACCCAGATGACCTGTACGCAAAAGTAGGGTCATCCGTAAAAAACATTGATGCTGTATCATAAGCGCCAGGCAATACTGACGCCCAAGAACTTCTCTGAAAAGCTGCCTTGCCTATTGCTTCATAAGACAAATTTTCTTTTAAATATTCTTCTTTGTCGCTTCTTCCAATAGACCTAAATTGAACTTGAGCAGCATAAGCCATGCCAGCGGTAAGCAAAGCAAAAGAAAAAGATTGCATAGCCCTGACGTCTTTCATCTTCAGATTATGCAAAAACTGCTTTGCCCAAGAAACAATTTGGAAACTTCTAAATTGAGTTATTATGCTTCCCATTTCAGAAGTCATATGTACATTTAAACTTCCTACGTCATTTTGTTGTATGGCTCTGTTTGTCCATCTTCGTAACGCCACTCCAAAAGCATCGTAAGCCTCATCATCATCCCATTTAGCAAGATTTATTGCCCTAACCTTTCTGTTCTTAAATAAAGTAGAAGGCTCTAAAATAGCGTGCTTTATCATTTGGTCTCTAATCCTAGAGGCCATACTTTCGTCTAAGCCTAGCGATGCTAACCTTTGTATTGAAAGTTTTGCGTCTTTAAATGCTACATCTGTTAATGTTTGCGTAACTATCCTTGACGTCATTCTTTCTAGACCAAGAGTAATCCAAGACATACCAGATGCGTCTGCTAAACCCCTCTTTAAAGGTTGCATAAACGCAAGTGACTTATCAAGAATGTCACCTCTGCCCTCACCATAAACAGCTTCTGTGTCTGCTTTGTTCATGGCTTGGTTTGACAGCCTATCTGAGCCAGTTCCGTAACTAGCTTCTATCTCTCTAGCCAAGGGGTCTTCAAGCTCACCATTTTGCGCTCTCCTTAACATTCTTCCAAATTCAGGCAACGCTTGCGCTAATCCTCTTAACCCATTTACAGATAAAGCGTTGCCTAATTCACCTAGTTGCGGAAATCCTGTTTGTCCCATAAGTCTGGTAAAGTTGTAGTCTTTTAAAAGCCTTGCTGCTCTTGCATAGGTTCCATTTGGGTCTGCTGCTAGTGGAGCACGTTTGTTTAAAATCATATTAAACATAGTTTCTGCTACTAAATTTTCTTTTTCTGCTCTTTGCCTTCCCTTTGCACCTTCCCTGCCAAACGCTTCGTCTAAGTTAGCGTTTAAAAGTTTCTTAAATTCAAGCTCTGATTTTATACCAACCTTTGCCATGCCAATTCTACCAGACATTTGCGCTGCATAATATGTAAATACATCTTCTGCATTTCTGTTCATTAAGTCTTTTATTCTTAATGTTTCTCCTTGTGCGTTAGTTATCTGGGCATCCATGTCAAACTTTAAACGTCTTTTTGCTCTAGCTGGCCTCCCGTCAGGTGTCCTTTCAAACAAAGCCATAATTCTTTCGGCTTCATCCTCTGACATATAGTCTTCTTCTACAAGAATGCGCTTCATCACATCTCTTGAGTCAGCATTAAATAATCTAGAAGAACCAGCGTCCATTCCTGCCGCGCTTCTCGATATTTTATTTACCATTGATTTAGCTATTGAGTTAGCCACTTCTTCTTGCAAATCTTCTGTTGCATTCATAAGGGAATTAGCAAGTAACCCTTCTATTCCTATTGGCTTTCCTGTGGTTGGGTCTGTCCCCACCCCAAACTTGGGCCTAGCCTTCCCTAACTTATAAGAATCCCATAAATGCGTAAAATAACTTAAGTCTTCTGGTATCTCCTCAAAACCTGGAACGCCAGCTTCTTTTAACTTTCTTAGTAAGTCTCTTTTAATTTCCGCTTGCCTTCTGGCTGCTCTTCTTATTGGTTCACTAACTGGTAAGTCTGGGTTTTCTATGGCATCCGCAACCAACTCCCCAAACTGCACTCTTGGTTTGTTCCAAACTCTTTCAAAAAAACCGTACCCTGCTCCTTTAGCCCATTCATTATATGCGCTGTCATATACCTGGTAGTACCTTGCAAAAGAAGATTTCATCTCGTTACTTTTAAGTATATCGGCAGTTTTGCCTACAACTTGAGTTCCGTCTTTTCTGGAGCCTACTGGGTCTTCACCTAATATTTGACCTAGATAATTAGCTATCCTATTCTTACTTGCTAAAAGAAAAGATGTCATATCAACCCTAAATCTCGGTAAGAATGGCTCTACTGGGTCATCTAAAGACTCGATTATTTCGTCTGTTTTAGTTAGTATATCGGGGTCTTGCACCGCTGGTTGAAAAGGATTTGAGGCTGCTCCAACCGATAATTTATCAGGAGAATCATCGCCTAGTATATTATTATTTATATGCGTTGCTGCTTCATATTGTTGAGCTATCTCGGCATCTCTACGCATTTTATTTGCAGCTTTTACCAAAGGGTCGCTTCTAGAAAGACCGCCAAAAGCACCGCCAAGAACTACCCCAGCGCTCATAGCGTACAATATATCATATGGGTCTTTGAAGTTGCTTTGGCTTACTAAATAAGACTCAATTAGTCCGTTTGTTGCAGCCGCACCTGTTGCGCCCCTCATAATTCTGCCAAGCCTTGATAGTTTATTGCCCCATATGGCAGGAGCAGCAACCCCCTCTGTTCCAATGCTAATTGCTATTGCTCCTGGGTCAGTAAACGCAGCTATCATTTGCTTCCCAACACCTTCCCAGCCAAGCAAATCTAATTTTTGGTCAGTTTCATAAAGCCTTAACGCCTCCTGTCTATTAGCCTTAGCTTGAGCAAGACTAAAACTTTCCTCTATAATTGGCGCATGGTATTGCTCTGGCAATCCTTCTGTTAGCTCTGCCGCTAATTCTTCAGTAAACCTAAACTCTGTATCTGGGGCAAATTCTTTTCTATCAGCAAACGCCAAAGATAATGTCCACTCATCCCTAATAAGGCTAGACATCAAGCCTTTCCTTGCTTTTTCTTTTGCTTCTTCACTCGCTTTTTCTTTAGCCAATAGCTCTGAAATAGTTATTGGTCTAGCTGCTCTAGTAAATGTTGGAGCTTGCGCTTGGCCTCTTGGAAACAACTCTTGTTCTTCTGTAGCTAAATCTTGTTGCGCTGGTTTCTTTACAGATTCAACCTCCTGATATACCTCTGGAATATTTTTTGCCTCATCAAATACTTTTTGTCTTTCTAGTACATCAATATCCCCAGCACCCTCCCTTAGCGCGGTTTGCACTATTGATGGTTCTTCTATGACACCTAATGGCGCATCTTCTTCTGCGACTTGTCCTGGCAGCACTCTTTGCTCTAAAATGTTCGGTGGCACATCAGTTTCGGAAATTAATTTTTCTTGAGGTTCTTTAATAATAGGCAACGCTTCTTCTTCAGCTAACTGAGGCGTAGGCTGAACTCGCTGTTCCAATATAGGAAGCTCTGGCTCTTGCTCTATTTTAGATTTTTTTTTTACTTCTGGCTCTGGTATAGTCCCAGATGCGCCCTCCACTAGACGGCTTGCCTCTAACGCCTCACGTTGCGTTTCCATAAACCCCATGGGAGGTTGTTGTCCTATAGGTGTTGTTGTAGCTTCTTCCATCTTCATACCTTGCTCTAGGTATGTGCCCTCCATATTTCTTCTGGTTTTGTAATCATCCCCAAAGTTACGCAAGTTTCTTAGCGCACCATCCCAGTCGCCTGTTGTGGTTTGCCTCCAAAAGTTTGGCGTTTTAGATGCTAAATCACCATACTGAAATGCTACTGATGCCACCACTGTTGCTTTGTGCTTTGGTAACTCTGCAAACTCTTGGCCTGTTTTCTCTCGCCATTTTCTGCTCAAATTTAAAGTAGCTTCTCTTTTTGCAAAGTCATTAATTACTTTTGCTTCATCAGAAGTAACGACTAGTTTCTTAGCTAATTCTTCTGCTGGTTGCCCCTTTAATCCTAAAAATGGTTTTAATTTATCCTGTATAGAGCTTGGCAAGTCCTTAATGTCATTTTCGTTTCTTGTGCCTAAGTCAAATCCACTAGCAATGGTTACGCCAGATTTAGAGCCATCTACGTTTGGTACATAACCAATAAGACGATTGCCTTCTCTTTCTGCAATAAAATCCCAATCTATATTAGACATTACCTATTCCTTTTCATTTGCCCACTAGGAGTAACGACTTTTTCTTCTTCAATCTCTGTTCCTAAAGCGCTTTCAGCTAAAGCGCTAGCCTCTAAAGCTTCTTTTTGTCGTTCCATAAATCCAGTAGGAACCGCATCTTCTGGGGGCCTTACAAAGATACCTTCAGCAAGCTCAGAAATTTGTTTTTGAGTATATTTTTTATCTTCAAATCTTAACTTAGCCTTTTCATCCGCCTCTATTCTATTTAAGTCTCTTCTTGAGGTAACGCCTTCAAACGCTCCAGTTTTGTTTGCCTTGTCTAGTTCTATGTTTCTATCGCCCACAGCTAATCTTAGGGCTTGCCTTCTTGCGCTTGCCTCTTCTGTTGCAACTAATCCCCTAAGAGAATTGGGCGGATAACTCCCTGCTGGTATAACAAAATCTAACCCAACAATATCCTGTTGATACGGCTCTCCTACTTCATATATATAGTCTTCATTAGAGGAGGTTATGACAGCGCCACCGCCCCCTGACACAACAATCCATCTTCGGTTTTGCCCTTCAGGATACGGTCTAATAGAAAGGTCTTTTTCATCATAACGCTCTAGTATCTCTGGGTTTTTCTTAATTGTTTCGGCAACTGCTGTGTCAGCAAGTTCGGCTATATCTTCTGGTAAGCCCTGTGTTTTTTGTACCATTATATTTCTAACAAGCTGATGTGTTTTCCCATAGTGTTCGGTGGCTGCCTTTAAAGCATCATCTGCGTCTAACCCAACTCGTATATAGGTTTTAGTTAATTCTTTAATGTCCTGAGCTACAAAAGTAGAATCGGCTATATAGAAGTCAGGCTCATCTGTAGTAAACGGAAGGTACTTGTACCAACTATAAGTTGCCGTACCCTCCACCATGTTTTCCACTTCTTTTTGTACGGATTTATAAGATAGATTAACTACCTCTTCACCCCTCATTCTTTGCGCCATCCTGATTGACTTCTCTAAACCATTCGCAGGCTCTAATGTTTCCAAGGTTTTGTAAAATCTTATAGTTTCATCGCTGCTGGATAGGTGTTTGTCTAGTAAAGCAGGCGCTTGCACTTTCATTTGTTTATAAAGCGCATAGCCATTTTTTACATCATCTTGGTCTAAGGCAGATGGGTCATAATCAGGGCTTGCCCCTTCTAGCGCACCAGCTTCTAGTGTAGCCTTTAAGAAAGGAGAAACAGCGTTATTTTTTCCAAACTCAGAGATAAGGCCTGGTATATCATTATTTTCAAGATGTTTTTTCTCTCGTTGATTTACAACTTCTTTAAGTTGCTCTGGTTTTACAGATAAGCCCCATATGTCTCCGTTTCCATTTTCAAAAGCATTAACGCCAGATTGTAAGGTCACTTGTTTTTGCCTTGCTTCATTGATATCCCCAATAGCTAAAAAAACTTTTGCCCTTAATGATTTTGCATTTGCGTTATCTTCTTTATTTATTAAAGACTCTCTTCCATTAAACTTTTTACCCAATATTTCGGCAACTTGCTGAAGCGACTCTTCAGCCCCCTCAGGAACAATTCCCGCTTTTATTAAATCAGATATTTCGTCTGTTACATCTTCAGCGTAAGAAAGTATTATACCCTCGGACTCTTCTGGTGTATGCCCAAACATGTTTCTTCCAGTGCTAGGGTCTACTTTAAAAAGAGAACCCATATATTCGATTGGGTTTTCAGAATTTCTAATGCTAGCTAAAGCATTGTCGTTTTGTAAGTTTTCTATTTCAGAAACATTGCTTTCTAAATCACTTATCAATGTCCCAATGCTACTTCTTGATACATTTGATAAATCAAATGTATTTCCATTGTTGTCGGTCACAACTTGTTTGTTAAGTATTGCGTCTTCTAAATTATCAAAATTTTCGGGAGAAAAATCGCCTGTTTGCAAAAATGAACGGCCTTCTTCTAAAGCCTCTGATGCTAAAGTTGACTTTCTGTCGTTTGCGACATTTAGTCTAATGTTTAACTGGCTTTGAGTTAGCGGTTTATTTGCCTCCTCTTCCATAAAAGCGTCTATTTGAGCAACGCTTCCCATTTGCCCTATTGTTACAACAGAGTTTTCTTGGTCAAATTCAGCTAGTATTTGCTTTGGAGTTTGTTCTAGATATTGTATTACTCCAGACTCCACCATGGAATCAACCTTTATACTCAAGTCTCCTTTAAGCTCTTCGTACAAACTTGGGTCTGCTCTTAGCTGGCTTTTAAGTGTTGTGTAAAAGTCAGAGAATTGTGTAGCGCTATTTTGTTGCCCTTGAGTAAATGCCTGCTGCTCCCCTGATAATGATAAGACCCTAAATCTATTTCCTATTTTAGATTTTAAGCCCTGCTTTAACTTGTTATTAATATTAGCTGAGTCTATGCCAGCAGTAGCGTTTGTATAAATTTCTTCTGCTCTTCTTCTAAACTCTGTTGGGTTATCTAGTCTTTCTCTATTTAGCTCAGACAAACCTCTGTCTATTTCTGTTGAAATTTGCGAGTCTAATGTATCTGCCTCAACGCCTTGCCTGCCTAATTCAAATTCAGCAGCAACACTTCCTATATCAGAAAATACTTTTTGGTAGCCCATAGCAGCCTTACCAGGCGCAGTAAATGCAGCCGCACTTGCTCTAGGTGATAATTGCCCAGCAGCAACTCCTATAGTTGGGCCAGCTCCTTCATTGTACAATGGTATTCTAGGCATTACGCTAAACTCACATAGGTTGAGGCTGCATCAGTAAATCCACCTAACAGCGATTGTTGTGCTTGTATTCTAAATGCAACAGCTTGCGCCCTGCCTTCTATTCTTGCTAAGTTTGCTTCTGATGCTTTTTGTACTTGCTCTATACTAGACGCATACTGTATTCGTGCTGCATCTTTCTCTCTGTTGAAATAAGTGTCTGCTAGCGCTTGTAATGCACTGCCTGACATCTGAATACCTGACTTAGCTGTAGCAACCCTCTGCGTGGCTATAAGGCGGTCTGACTGCCTTCTAAGACTAGCCTCTTCTGCTACTTTAGCTCTCTGTAAAAGTATAGCCTCATTTTCTGCAACCTGTGCATTATACTCAGCTACTTGCTGTGCTGCTCTGGCTGCTTGGTTAGCGCC
>Ga0181393_1000813_pt1 | contig 11552 bp, 13 predicted proteins | sample 16SPOviralmetaG_FD_130122 | JGI IMG/M metagenome (GOLD analysis project Ga0181393, IMG submission 130122) | Marine viral communities from the oligotrophic San Pedro Time Series (SPOT) site, San Pedro Channel, CA, USA - 16 SPOT_SRF_2010-10-21 | ecosystem: Environmental > Aquatic > Marine > Strait...
GATATGAATTATAGTTTTAATAATATCTCTGACAAACAATTAAAAACAATGCTCCACTTCTTAGAGAATAAAGGTGGTTACCGTAGATTTAAACATCAAATCCCTTCTGTTTATAACAGGCCAAAAGTCTATTATAGCCCTAAGTGGACTCATACGTGGAACTATGCTAATTCTAATACATTAAGTGTAGAAATAAAAGAAGACCCTATGGGTGTAATTCCAACAGGAACTTAAGATGTCTAGAAATATAATAAGAAGTAGTAACGCAATTGTAGCGGCTCAAGATTTCTATACAGCTTGGTCGGAAGGGGATGATAATCTTAAGTTGCATAAAATAACTCAGACATTGAATTATTCAATTGATTATTCTAGGCAGCAATCTAAACAAATCGGTTCACAAGATCTATCTAGTAACGAAATATATAATCAACCTGATGTAAATTTAAATATTACTTATATACCAGAGCCTGAATTTTCTAATGAAGTTCAAGGTAGGTTTTTAGATACACCCCCACTTACTAGTTTTCAAAGCATATTTAATCCTAGTGATGTAAAAGACTCTAATAATTTTTATGTTTTTTTTAGCGAAAACCAAGAAGAATCTTTTTTAGACAATTCTCTCACCTCATTTGATAATACTCTTAATTTTAGTGGTGATGATGCTATAGCATTTGGGAATTGCTTCCCAGAGTCTTATAGTTTGAGTTATGCTGTCGGCGGTTTACCCACAGTTAGCACTTCTTATATTTGCTCTAACGTTGTATTTGATAACTTAACAGGGACTTCTATGCAGAAGCCAGCTATAAATCTAACTGGAGGTAATAATGATAATGTAGGTAGATCTACATTTCATTTCACCAAGGATTTATCTACAGTCGCTTTAGAAAAAGCCCCTCCGATAGTCAACCCGACTAATGCTGGAAGTGATGTAACCTTGCAGAATTTGCAGGTCGGAGGTCAAGAAATATCTGGGAGACACCTAGTTCAATCTGTCAATATGAACGTATCAATACCTCGTGTTTCAGCATATGGATTAGGCAACGATTACGCATTCGAAAGGAAAAGACAATTTCCAGCAAATGGTTCATTTTCTGTTTCTTCGCAAGTCTCTGGATTCGAAAGCGGGGCTATGACTGGCGTTTTGAATTCTGACCAGCTATATCAGTTTGACTTGACTCTAGAAGCAAGTGGTAAAACTATGATATATAGAATAGAAGAAGCTAAATTAGGATCTTATAATTATTCTATGGATATCAATGGGAGAATGAATTTCGACGCAAGTTTTACTTTCCCAGTGACACAAGAAAAAGGTTTGAAATTAAGTGGGACTGCTTACTAATCGTAATCCACTTTGACATCTTTACTTTCGTAGCCTTTTTCTTTAATCCTATTTGGATGCTCTGTCCCATTACGCTCTTTAGCATAATTATTATAGAATTTTTCCTTAACAGGGTCTAGACCCCCAGCTTTCTCTGCCCTTTGTGCGCTGAGTTCTGCTGAGTAGTCCATCATATTACCCACAGTGCCTTTCTTTTTATAAGTAGCGTCGATGTATTGCTGCTTACTAAAAGGGTCTATACAGCTATCTATAGAGGCGTGAGGGACGGTCCAAACCCTCCCCCACTGTAAACCAAATTCGTCTATATATATATGTTCGTCATTCATCCCTTGAATTACCTCTCGGTGTTCATCTGTATCAGGATGTTTGTAAACATATATCGCCATTATTTTATCTCTATTTTTTTAGCTCCTTTAACAGCTTTCTTAGGTAAGGTCAAGTGAAGCATCCCATTCTTCAGAGAAGCGGAAATGTGTTCTTCAGATACTAAATCATATAAATATAATTCATAGTTTCTAGATCTGTCTTCATTTTTAGCCGATACAGTTAGGACATTATCTATGACACTAAGATTTACATCTTTTTTAGAAAAACCAGCCAATTCAAATTCTGCAGAATAAACATCTCCAGAGTCTTTAATTCTATCGTAGGTTTTCTGTTTGGGGTAACTAGTAATGTCGTTGAGTAGGTTGTTAATTAATGTATTCATAATCACAATATATATAACACTACTTGTGCCAAATCATTTTTCCTTGTAGATAAGGGATAAAATAGCTTCAGTGGTCTTCTTATAAGTCATAGTGTCCCCCAATTTTACACCACCTGCGTTAATTTGTCCCACTTTAGTCTCAGCCTCTTCCATAGCTTTAATAACAGTTTCTTCATCCCAGTCATAGAAGTCACCTTGATTGTAATCAGCACCTTTATTAAAGAATACCCCATCTGCACTAGGTATAGTTCTACCTGTAGATTCAACTAAAATACAATTATCTTTTGTAGCCCAATCTTTGTGAGAAGTTTCATTTAGGACGATACTCCATTTACCCAAACAAGTAGCATTAAATGCAGGTAAGTTCCAACCTTCGCCACCAGAAAGGCCAGTAAGGTCAATATCTATAGCGTTAAGAAGTTCGTTTACTTCTGTATTCTTTGCAAGGTGGGGTATAATGTTAAGATTATTATAGTTTTCACCTTTAGTAATATCCTGCCAAACACCATGCATTTGTTCTGGTTTGAAGAATGGATTGTTTATACAACAAGACAATTGATATTTAGGATCATTACCATATTTAGATAACCAAGTTTGGATGATCTTTTTGGTATGCTTCCTATTTTCGAATTTACCCATTAGACCAAAATGGATAATATCTTTCAAATATTCCCTGTCAGTCCTTTTAAACTCTTCATCGAAACCTAAAGGTATGAAATGGGTGTTATCACAACCTTCTTCCTCAAACATATCTTTTGCATATGTAGAGGAGAAAATTGTAGAATCTTGAACCGCGCAAGTAGCCTTCTCAATTTCAGTAGGCTCACTACACTCATAGAAAGTAAACAGGTGTTGATGTTTATTTTTTCTATTTTCAGACCCATTAAAATGCCAAAGTCTCAAAGATGGAATTTCTTTATCAACAAAACTCCATCTTTCGTTTATAGCATTATCAATGTATTCTTTTAAATCTTCACTAACATCGAATGCGGAAAGATCCACGTTATCTCCCGTAGGGAATAATCCTATCTCGACATTTAGCCTTTTTAATTCTTTGATAATATTATAAGAAACATTACCAAAACTGAGGCTGTTTAGAGGTGCTTCTAAAAGAAGTTTCATTTAAAATGGAACGTCATCACTATCGCCACCATTAGATCCTGAATTAGAATCACTATCTTCAGACTTCTTTGAGCCTAGAAACTGGAGGTCTTTACCGCGAATAAAGTATTTGCTAAATTGCTTACCATCTTTTTCCCAAGATGACATACAAAGCTCTCCATTTACAATAAATTCTCTACCCTTGGAGAGATATTTCTCAGCGATTTCTGCTGTTTTATCCCAATACTCGATATCAACGAAGCACTTAGTCTTAGCGTTTGATGTCGAGATCCCAGCGCGAAGGCTGACTACTTTCTTACCATTCGTGGTATTACGAACTACTGGGTCTTTAACCAAATAGGCTGCTGCTGTTACTGAATTATACATAATTTATTTCGCTCTTTACTTTGTTTATAAACTTATTGTGAATGTTTATACATCCTTGGATGCTAAGGTCAAGACTATTTGCAATAGCTCTCCAAGGTGTGAGCTTATTATTAGATGAACCATACCTCATGTCAACTATTTTTTTTACCCTTTCGTCAGATTCTTTTTTTAAACACTCTTGAAACATTACCATCGCCTCGTCTTTATTGATCGCTGGGATGAATGATTCGCAGTGAGGTTCTACGTAGCTATTCTCATCGTCGATAAAATACTCTTTACATTTTCTCTTTTTATTCAGAGCATTTAGGCATTTCCATTTAGTCTGGTTAGCTAAGTGTGTAGAAAATTTAGTGTTACGATTAGGATCATAGTTCAAGGCGGAATCGTAAATGGTGAGATCCTTTTCTCCCACAATCTGATTTTTGTCTAATGTGAAATTAGGGTGCGACATGTAGTGATTTACCATTGTGTGAAATATTCCAGAATGCCTATCTATCAAGGCTATGAGGCTATCCTCGTCTCGATGATCTTCTTGAATTTTAGAAATTAATGTGAGGTCGCTATCCACTTCCACCATTCTACGTTTCTAAATTGATTTTTCTACTTTTTTCTTTTAAAAAAAATCCTTATATTTTATAATATATTTATAAAACGTAATCGTTATAGAATAACGTATACTTAATCTATAACGTAAAAGTTATAAATTACGTGTAGCCCGTTTCACGGTGATTATGAAATCAAAATCATTTCTGTCAAGAAAAAAAAAATTATGAAAATACTCTTGCCTCTGAGCGGTGCTGAGTGTAAAATTCTTTAACATGATTGCTGAAGATAAAATAGATGAGATGGCCACGGAAAATACTAAGAAAAAACTCATTTTTGAAGAGCAATTGTCTAGGAAACCTGATGAATTTCCTTGGGCGCAAGACTTTATCGATGCCATGCATCAGGGATTTTGGACAGATAAAGAATTTAGCTTTAGCAGTGACATACAAGACTTCAATGTAAATCTGGATGCCACAGAAAAAGAGATCATTGTAAGGACTCTTTCTGCTATAGGACAGATTGAAGTAGCAGTCAAAAAATTCTGGAGCAAGCTGGGAGATAATTTGCCGCACCCTAGCCTGACTGATCTCGGATATGTAATGGCAAATACTGAGGTCATTCACAACAATGCATACGAAAGGCTATTGACAGTGCTTGGTTTGGAAGAAGTCTTTGAGGAAAATCTTAAACTAGATTTTATTGAGGGCCGTGTAAAATATCTCAGGAAATACAATCACAAGTTCTACAAGGATTCTAAAAAACAGTATGTTTATGCTCTAACTCTTTTCACTCTTTTTGTTGAGAATGTCTCACTATTCTCTCAGTTTTACATTATTAATTGGTTCAATCGGAACCGAAATGTTTTAAAAGATACTGGGCAGCAAGTAAAATATACTCGTAACGAGGAGAATATTCATGCTCTAGCTGGAATTAAAATCATTAACACTATTCGAAGCCAATATCCTGATTTATTTGATGATGAGCTTGAACAGCGTATTTTGTCTGAGGCTCAAGCTGCATTTATTGCGGAAAGTAATATAGTTGACTGGATGATCAATGGTTTTGATGAAAAAGGTTTAAATGCTGGTATCCTCAAGGAATTCATTAAAAACAGGATTAATGATTCTTTGGAAAAAATAGGATTTCATTCTGCGTTTAATGTTGACACTTCTTTGCTCAAAGATACAATGTGGTTCGAAGAGGAATTGATTGGTAATAATGCTACAGATTTCTTCCATTCGCGCCCTGTGGAATACTCAAAGAATTCACAAACTTTTAACGCAGACGAATTGTTCTAAATGACTGACTACTATTGGTTAAATGAGGACTCAAGAATTTTTCTTGAGAGAGGTTACCTAAAAGGGGAGTCGCCAGAACAAAGAATTAAAGATATAGCAGACACTGCGGAAGGTTATCTCGGAATAGCTGGTTTCTCTGATAAATTTGTAGGTTACATGAAACAAGGGTTTTACTCTTTAGCTTCTCCTGTCTGGTCTAATTTTGGTCGTAAGAGGGGTCTTCCTATTTCTTGTAATGGTGTATATATTCCTGATAGAATGGATGGGATTTTAGCTAAACAAAGTGAGGTTGGGATGCAGACTAAACACGGCTCTGGAACTTCAGCTTATTTTGGAGAACTTCGTGGCAGAGGAGCTAAAATTAATTCAGGCGGAGAGTCTTCTGGAGCTGTTCATTTTATGGAGCTTTTTGATAAAGTTGCTTCTGTTGTTTCTCAGGGGAATGTTCGGAGAGGATCTTTCGCGGCATACTTGCCTATTGAACATCCCGATGTAAAAGAGTTTTTGCGTATCCGTAGTGAGGGCAATGCTATTCAAGAAATGTCTTTTGCGGTTACTGTCACTAATTCTTGGATGCGGGGAATGATTGATGGTGATAAGGATAAACGCGAACTATGGATGAATGTAATCAAAAAAAGGTACGAGACTGGATACCCTTACGTTTTTTTTCAAGACAATGCTAATAATCAGGCTCCAGATTGCTATAAAGATAAAAATATGAAGATCTATGCTTCTAATCTTTGTAACGAAATAAGCTTACCTTCTAAAGAAGATGAATCTTTTGTCTGCTGTTTATCATCTTTAAACCTAGTCCAATGGGATGAGATAGTAAAAACAGATGCTATAGAAACCCTTACAATGTTTCTAGATTCTGTTATGGAGGAATATATTCAGAAGACTAAATCTATTCCATTCATGGAGTCTTCTCATAATTTCGCCAAGCGCCATAGAGCTATTGGTATGGGTGTTTTAGGTTGGCATTCTTATTTGCAAAGCAATATGATTAGTTTTCAGAGTATGGAGGCAAAACTCCTGAATAGTTCTATATTCAAAACAATTAGGAAATGTAGCGATAGAGCTACAGAACATTTAGCTAATCGTTTAGGTGAACCATTATATTGTCAAGGTTATGGGCGCAGAAACACAACTACTTTAGCTATTGCTCCCACTACTAGTAGTTCTTTTATTTTAGGACAAGTTTCTCCATCTATTGAGCCAGAAAATTCTAATTATTATACTAAAGATCTAGCTAAAGGTAAATTTACTGTTCGGAACCGTTATCTTAAAAATCTTTTAGCAGAAAAAGGCAAAGACACAGATGCTGTTTGGATGAAGATCTTAAATTCTGGCGGGTCAGTTCAAAGATTATCTTTCTTAAGTGAGGAAGAGAAAGACGTATTTAAAACCTTCGGGGAAATTTCCCAAAAAGAGATTGTTATTCAAGCCTCCCAAAGACAAAAGTTTATTGATCAAGGACAATCTCTAAATTTAATGGTAAGTCCAGAAAGTTCTTACAAAGAGGTCAACCAATTGATGATCTATGCTTGGGAAAATGGGGTAAAAGGTCTATATTATCAAAGAAGCGCTAATCCTAGTCAACAATTAGCTAGATCTATACTAAATTGCTCCTCTTGCGAGGGTTAATCGTTCATTTTTAATATTTAAAAGTGTAAAAGTTTTCTAGATGGAATACGATTTCTCAGATAAAGCAAAAGAATTCTTGGAGAGTCAGAGCGCTAAACGCTCTGGTCCAAAAGGATCGGCTCAAACACCTGCCAAGCCCTCTGAGAGAAAGAAGGGGTCTTCGAAAAATAAAAAAGGATCTGCTGGTGGAGATAAAAAAGCCCCAGCTATTACTTTTTCAGATAGAGTTATAACTTCTCTGAAGAATAAAGTAAAAGAGCATAATGAAAAGTCTTCAAAAAAAGTAAGTCTAAGTCAGCTTAAAAAAGTCTATCGTAGAGGTTCGGGAGCTTTCTCAAGTAGCCACCGTCCTGGAAAAAGTAGGGGTCAGTGGGCTATGGCTCGCGTAAATACATTTCTTAAAATGGTTCGAGGTGGGAAAGTTAAAGAATCTTACCGCGCTGCGGATGGAGATATAGCTAGAGGTAGTGAAGATTATTACGTCGAGGAAGTCGGTGTTGCATTCACTGACTTCGATGAATTGGAATTCGGTCTTGCAAAAATTGATTTAATTAAAGCTGGTATTTCTGAGTTAGACATGGACCAAGATATCGAGGATATCGACTACTCTGAAGCTGAAAAGAAAACTCTCAATAAGCCCTTTAGATTAAAAGGCGGCAAAAAAAAATTTGGGGTATATGTGAAAAGCCCGAAAACTGGTAATACTATTATGGTTAAATTCGGTGATCCTAATATGGAAATCAAAAGAGATGACCCTGATAGAAGGCGTAGTTTTAGAGCTAGGCATAAATGTGATACGGCTAAAGATAAGACTACCCCTCGTTATTGGAGTTGTAAATTCTGGTCTAAAAAACCTGTTAGTTCTATGGCTTCAGAAGAGGCTATCGAATGGGATGATGAGGAAATTTTGAGCAAGTGGGCTTGGGATGATGAGGGGTTTGCTGAGCATCAAGATTTACTAAACGCTTACCCATTTCTTACTCAGATTAAGTTAGTGGTTGAAGAAGAAGAATTATAGGTTATAATAACCTCACTAGATGAGGGTATTATTCATTTCTGATTTTACGCTGGAAGATAATTCTGGTGGCGCACAAGTAAGTAATAAAATTATAATAGATCAAGGCCGAGAGCTTGGCCATGAGATTAAAGAGCATAGCTATAGATCATCAGCTACTGATTTTCTTTCTTCTTATGATTTAGTTGTAAATTCTAATCTGGAGGTTATAAGTAGAATTACTCCAGAGAAAATGCCCTTGATATTAAGGATGCCTAATTCAGTTAGGCTTGAGCATGACTCTTGTAGTTATCTAACTGACGACCTTAGAGAACAGCTATTTATTAAAGCGAAAAAAAATTTCTTTCTAAGCGATTATCATTTAGAGTTTTTTAAAAACCTATATGGAGACTACTTTCATAATGTAGAGATAAATTATGATCCTATCGATACTTCACTATTTACTAAGTCTAAAGAATCCAAAGATTATGATGTAGTTTATTGCGGTTATCTACATCCGTTAAAAGGTTTCAATAAGCTATTAGACTTTGCTAAAACTAATCCTGACAGACAAGTAGATGTATTTGGATGGGGTGAATCTTCTGCCGATCATTTTTTTAAAGATATTAATAACATTAAATATCACGGATTGCTATCTCATAATGAAGTCGCGGAAGTATTTAAGAAATCTAAAGCTTTATTCCATTCTCCAATAGTGAACGAGCCTTTTTGTCGAATGGTGGGAGAAGCATTATTATGCGGTGTTAATGAGATTATAGGTGACACATCAAAGATAGGATCTTACAAAGAGTTTAGTAAGGTTGGTTACGACAAATTTAAAGAAGGGTGTGAAAACGCCGCTTCTAAGTTTTGGGAAAAAATAAAATGAACTTTTTATGCGGGACATATTTCAAACATCAATGCGGCTTACAGTTAACAGACTACAAAAACGCTAGGGATTGTAGTCTAGTGAATTATCGTGATTATTCATTAGATAATGATTACGTATTTTGTAAACCTGATTTCTTAACTTTGTTGAATACTTACTCTAAAATAGGTTCTGTTAGATTACCAGAAGAGTTTACTTTGATAACTCATAACTCTGATATTAATTTCGGGGAGTCGGAGATTAATTATGTATTAAATTTATTTCCTAATATTAAAAAATGGTATACTCAGAATTTAATTTTTGATCACCCTAAGTTGAAACCCATACCAATTGGAATAGCTAATCCAAAATGGTCACATGGCAATCAAACTAGATTTTCTGAAATCATAAGTGAACAACAAGAGAAAACAGAAAAAGTTTATGTAAACTTCAATGTTTCCACAAATCCTCCTGCTAGACATGATTGCCTGAATAAAATATCAGATAAATACCCGTTGCAAAACAAAAAAAATTATCCTAATGCTTCTTTAATACGAGACCATGATGATTTTGTTGAGTCTACGCAAAAAGATTACTTGAGGGAGATCGCTAAGTCTTACTTTACGGTTTCTCCTGTTGGTAATGGAGTAGATTGTCATAAAACTTGGGAGTCTATTTATATGAAAAGTATCCCTATAGTTACTAGATGGCATGGGGTAGAGAAGTTTCAAGAGATGGGGATACCGATGATCATTATAGATGATTGGTCTGAATTAAAAGATTTAGATCTGACTGCTGATCTTTATAAAAATATTTGGGACGATTTCGATATTGAGACTCTAAACTTTAATTTATTTAAATGATATGGATGATCTAAAAATAAACTTTGTAGATTATTGGCCTGGGTATAATAAAAGCAATAATTATTTCTACCATCTACTCTCCACACAGTATAATGTCATTATAGATGAAGAAGATCCTGACTTATTATTTTTCTCTGTGGATTATAGTAATGTAGGGGAGAGAAATAAATATAAAAATCACAGATGTAAAAAAATCTTTTATACTGGAGAAAGTGTCTCTGCTAATTTTGATTCGGAAGACTCTATAAGAATAAAAAATCATCAAGCAAATTATAGCATCGGTAAATGTGATTATGCTTTTACATTCGATTTTTCTGGGGATGAGCGTCATTATAGATTACCTCTTTGGGTTTTATGTATAGATTGGTTCGACAAGGGGGGTTATGGAAATCCTGAGTTCATACTAAAACCTGATCTTATAGAAAAAAATGATTTTATTTCTTCAGAAAAAAATAAATTTTGTGCAATGATTTTCAATAATCCTACAAAGGAAAGAGTTGAAACGTATAATTTGTTTTCTACTTACAAAAAAGTAGACGGATTTGGTCATCCGTTTGGTAATTGGAGTAATGGGGAAATAAAAAAATATAATAATCTTAAAAATTATAAATTTTCCGTTTGTTATGAAAATCGTTTATATTCTGGGTATTACACAGAAAAACTTTTCCATGCTAAAACAGCTGGGAATATACCTATATACTATTGTGATGACGAAGTGTCCAACGATTTTAACGAGAAGTGTTTTATTAATCTAAACAATTATGAATCCTTAGAATCTCTTTTTCAACATATCAAAGAAGTGGACCAAGATGATGATTTGTATAGCTCATATCTTAGAGAGCCTTTATTTAAAGACAGCTTTATAAAGAAAGAGTTTTTGCCAAAATCTATTTTACAATTTATAACCGATACTATACTAAAATGATAAACACTGAAAAAACATATTTGATTCATTACACAAAACTATCTGAAAGAAAAAAACATACAGATGAACAATTTAAGAATCTTGGTATAGATTTTGAGTATATTACTGAGTTTGATCAAGAAGACCTGACGGATGAAATAATAAAAAAACATTATGATCCATCAGTTGAGTCCTACGATTCTAAAATTCATCCTACCTATGGTAATCGTTCAACACCTCATCGAATTCTAGGTAGAGGAGATATATCTTGTGTCATGAAGCATAGAGTGGCTATTGATAAAATAGCTACAGAATGTAAAGATTATGGTGTGGTATTTGAAGATGATGTTATTTTTGTAGATGATTTTGTAGATAAATTTAATAAATTTTTAGATTCTACGCCAGATGATTGGGATGCTATATTTATGGGTAGTTGTGCTGGATTAAGAATTGCTCCTCAATTTATTAAAGATAATATAAACTCTTATAGAGTAGATCATCCAGCGTCTAAAGGGACAGATTCTTACTTATTAAAAAAAGATTTAGCTAAAAAAATCTCTTCTACTATGGGCAGGTTTGTAACTGCTGCGGATTGGGAATTAAGTTACCAATTCAAGCTGCATAATGCTAAGGTGTATTGGTGGGAGCCTCCATTAGTTATTCAAGGTTCAGAAATAGGTCTTTATGAAACTACAGGTAATAGGTCTAAATAAATTTTAATTTATGAATAGTAGTAAAACGATAGCGTTTTATCAACCTCACCTTGACATACAAGGAACTGGTGTGGCTAATTATGAGTATGCCTATTTCAATCAAGCCCTTCTTGGGAATAAATCATATATGATTTGTGATAAAGGACATGCATGGACTCACCCCTTAGCTATGGAAAAATTCAAAAA
>Ga0181393_1000819_pt1 | contig 11519 bp, 16 predicted proteins | sample 16SPOviralmetaG_FD_130122 | JGI IMG/M metagenome (GOLD analysis project Ga0181393, IMG submission 130122) | Marine viral communities from the oligotrophic San Pedro Time Series (SPOT) site, San Pedro Channel, CA, USA - 16 SPOT_SRF_2010-10-21 | ecosystem: Environmental > Aquatic > Marine > Strait...
GTACTTTTCAAACAATTATGATCTTGAGATAAGATTACAAAGCGAGGATCGTGCTCACAGAATTGGTCAGAAGAATAAGGTTACCTATGTTGATTTTGTTTGTCAGGGAACGGTTGATGAAAAGATATTAACTGCCTTGAAGAACAAAGTCGACATAGCCAGTCAAGTGATGGGTGATGAATTGAAAAGTTGGATTACTTAATTCTTGTGGAAAATTTTACCTTTAGAATCAACTCTGATTCTTCTACCACCACCAGTTTTATAATGACCGGCAGGTAATTTTCTCATTGGTTTACCTGTTATATTATCAAAATATTGTGGAGTTTTTGTGGGATCGCCAAAAGTTCTTCGGATAGTTTTACCTGCTTTGGTTCTCTTTGCAGCTTTTAAAGCTTTACCAAAGCCTCTTAATGCTATGCCAACAACGCCCATTACCTAGATATACCATAGCCTCGTTTAGCTAAACGACCAGCTACAGTTCCACCTTTATTAAAGTTATAACCTTTTCTACCAAGTGTAGACCTTCTGTCAGGTTTTTCTCCACGAGCTATTGCTCTTTTTTCTGCTTGACGTGCTCTGATACCAGCTTGACTTTTTGATGGTGAAAACGGCTTGTAATCTTTATCATACTTACCTTTTGGTGTTTTTATAGATCTTACACGATCGCCTTCTTTGGCTCCTGCTTTCATCTTTTTGGCACGAACTAATTGTGGGATATTTTTAGCATTCTTTTTTACAGCATCCTTACCAAACTTTTTTATTGCTGCTTTAATACCTTTTACTGCTACTACTCTAGCTATTTGTGCTGCAATTGGTACTAAAGGAAGAACCATTAATCACCACCTGTGAGTTCGTCTTCAAGCTGAATGATTTCAGCCATAACTTCTGATTCGTTGTCCTCGGTCATTGAGCCACGAAGCTCTCTAATTCTCTCTAAGATATCTTCTTCTTTATCATATGACATTAGTTTGGCCTTACGTTATAACCTAAGCCTTTAGTAGCTGCTCCGCCACCTCTAGCTGTTCCTCTAACAACACCACCATCTTTCATGTAACCCATTTTGTTACGAACTTTTTTTGGTAGCTTTGCTAGACCTTTATTCTTTGCAGGTACTGGTTTTAAATTCTTTTTCATTATGTTTTCCTCTTACCTCTTAACTTTTTTAAATAGTTTGTTCTTAAAATTGCTGGTTCTTTTGGTAGTTTTACATCAACAATTTTTGATAAGTTTTCTACCTTGATATCACCTTTACCAATACGTGATTTGGTTCTAGGGTTGATACCTTTAATAGTTGTTGTAGATTTTTTTATCTTAGAGCCAATCATACCTTTATTACCAAGATCCCTAGCTTTTTTGGGATTTAGTTTAGGTTGTTTAATCTTACTAATTGCTTTTTTAGCCGCTTTTGCACCGACAACTAATCCTGTTAAACCTGCTCTAAGTAAACTCATGCTTGAATCCTACTCCTATACGTTCGTTTTTGCAACTATTTCTGCAAGACTTTCGCATCTTTTTGTTGTCTGTTTATGCCACCTCGAGTCCTTCATCTCAGTAGCGGCGTCTTTCCAGCGTTTTTCACGCATGGCTTTCCACATGTTTTTGAACTTACGAACACCATTTGTGCCTAATTGAAATACCATTTCTAGTATAACTTCAGATACATTGTCAGGTAAATCGTGTCCAACACATTCATCTATCAATAAATCAGCCCCCGCAGCAGCTCTATTCAGGTCTATATCAAATAGTTCTTCGACTTCCTCCATGGAGATTTCTACGCCTTCAGCGTATCGTGTCCGTTCGTGAGGCTGAATAAGGTGGCCTATACCGATTGTGGCTTTGCCTAAACTGTCTAAATACATTTGGGTGCGTACCCCTTCGTGCAAACGCACTCGTGCTTTCAAGTCATCTGTTAAATCAATCATGATCCTATCCCCCAATGCTTTTGATGTTCATCGGGATCTCCTTTCTTAAATAAATTTTTAATTTTAAATGTTATAACTGCCCACAGGTTTTTCATTATCTAGTTTACCTAATAAATCAAAAATACCATTATTCCCAACATTTTGCAAGTTAGCTTCTAATAATTGTGGCAGAAGCAGATTTTGGTTTGGGTCCATTGTCCCTGGCGTGAGGCCCATGATCCCTGGATCTGGATCTCTTGGATAAACTTCCCTAGGATCAATTGCAGGAGTATTGAAGAGTCTTTCTTCAAATTCTATACCTTCTGACATTCTATCTGCACCAGGTACAGATCTGATGTTAGGTTCACTAGGCATAACTCCTTTAGGCACTGGAAAAGGAAAAGTTTGACCTTGTATATTAGGTATAACCTTCGGCTCACTTGGTATCACCATTTCTTCTTCAGGTAACGTAAATTGATTAGGTCCTGGTTCAAAGCCCTCGAACCTTGGTAGTATGTCTATATTTTCTGGTGGACCTTCAGCAAGTTTTTTTGTTGCACCACCCTTATTCATTTTTAATGGCTTTGTCGGTAATTGACTTAACGGTGTTACAGCATCTAAAGCGATCATAGTGTTCCTATTCCTTTTTTCATCATTTGACTTTCTAAGGCATCATCTAAAGTTCCAAAAGCTAAATCACTTCGAGTTTGTGGTGCAAGTTGTACTCCTGGAATATTTGGTTGTAGTGAAACGTCAGGTTGAAAAGTAGTATCATAAAAACGTTGTTCCTGAGTATCAGGTGTAACTCTTTTGTCAATCTCACGTAAGGTATCTAAGTCACGTCCTTTTGGAGTTTTAGTCATCAATTCAATTTGTTTATCTCTAGCTGCATTCTGCTCTAATTTACTTTGAGGATTCTCTATTAAACTAATAATCGATTGATCAATTTCTTTCATAAAGTCTTGTTCTTCTAAATCTTCATCAGTTGGTAAGAATTCATTTGCCCATTGTATGAGGTCATTTCTTCTTGACTTTGTAAGAGGATCTTTCGTAGGAAACTTAACAGCGTCAGTATACACTTCAGTAAATGCTTTTAAAGCTTTAGGGTTTGTTAATAGTTTCGAACCATACTTTAACATTAATGCTGTCATAATAGGATTCATAGCCATAAATCCACCTGCGCCTGCGCCCATAGCAGAACCTAACATGATTCCTTTGAAACCACTCAAGGTAATCCTTCTAGTAACGAAGGTTGAAGGATCATTAACAATGAAAGCACCTGCGGCATCTGCTGCAGATAAAAAGTCTTTTATACCATTAACTGTTACGCCTGTGCCCTCTAATGCTTCAGTAAGAACTTCAATACCATCTTCATTATCTAAACCTAGCTTCTTAGCAAATGCTTGTGGATCAAATCGTACTTGACCAAATTCTAACATTTCTGGTGCTGCTTTTTTTAAACCGTGCTTTTGAATTAAATCAGGACTTGCGGAAGTAATATTTAAGTATTGATTAGGTGTTATACCAACAGGAAGACCTTTGACTGAATCATTAAGTGCATCACCTAAGAGTCTTCTTACAACTCTTAATTGACCAGCATTGGGTGCAACGCTCGTAATAGGTAAAACTTTTTTAATGGTTTGATTATACGTTGGACTTTTTATATCTAAATCTTTTACAAGAGTTTCTATATTAACAACCACTCCCTCTTTGTTACCCGCTTTTCTAAAAGCCTGTACTTGTTCAGGTGTTGCTTTTGATAGTTCTAATAAATGTCTCATTGCATCAGGATCATTTTTCGCTCTTTGTAAAATAGTGTCAAAAACTTCTTTTGTATACATCATGCCATATTTTTGATCAGGTCCTGGACCAAATATATTTGCATTAACTTGTTTTACATTAGAGGCCACTCCACCTGTATAATCAGGTATGGTTGCTGCAAAATATTCATTAGCAGCAGAAAGTTTTTTCAAAGCAGTATTAAAGACAACATCATCCACTTCATTACCTATATTTTTAAGATTAGTAATATCCATTTCTAACATCGCAGCTAAATTACCAATAGCTTGTGCTTGGTTCTCTGGAATCTTACCTTTGAATTCTGTTTTAAAATTAACTGCAAAATCATTAAACATTTGACGAAGTGTGATTGCTTGTTCCATTGTAATATTAGGATCTAACTTTCCTAACATCCCATATAACTTTCCAAAAGATTCTTGAGACTTTGAACCTGGAAACTGAAAGGGTTCTCCTGTAGTAAGACCGGGAATACCTTCTTCGTAAGATGCTCGAGTGTCATTAGCAAGTTTTCTAAAATTGTCTATGTTTATAACTTTTTTACCTTTTAGTTTTTTGGCATACTCTTCAAAGTTTTCATATAAATATCGTTGTGCATTTCTTACAGACTCATAATTACTTTGCATCATCTTAGACAAATCCTTTCCTAACATTGAAACTGTTTGTAAAGGTGCTACAGAGTTCATTAATTTACCTAAATATTGTCTTGAAGCTTCTTGCACAGCTTGTTGTTGTGTTCCAAATTCTTTACCTACCCATGGTAGAACACCAATAACTTGACTGTACGCTCTCCAAAATGGCATATTGGTAGCCTGAATGATACCTAAGGGCATGCCGTAAGTGTCTGATATCTCTGCAAGTTTTTGTAAATTCTTTTTTGTAGGACTGACACCAAATATTTTATTACCAATAAATCCTTTTGTACCATTGAAGATAGGTCCCATTGCAGCGGCTCCACCTGTAAATGCAGCATTTAACATAGTGTCATATAAAAATTGTGAGCTTGCTTCTTTCAAACTAGGGTTTGGTAAATCTAATAATGTTCTAAGAATTCTGTTACTAAGATCATAGGCATAACCACCCGCTTGTGTTCCAAGTAGTTCAGAGCCATATAATTCTTGCGGAGTTAACAAAGCAAAAGGATTTCGTGTACCCATAATCTTTGCAGACTGTGCTGCTGTCACTCCAGTCATACCGCCAATCATTTCTGCAGAAGGTTTAGAAACTAAGTTTTGAGGTAGTCTCATATCTTCCGGTAAGTATTGCCCTATAAAAGGAAGGTAAGAACCGTAGTTAGGTAGCGAAAACTCTTTTGCTGCTTGATTATAGTAAAAGTTTGCTGGATCTTTTATTAACTCTTCACGAGCCAGAACATCAGAAGTTTTATTAGCTAGTTCACCATAGTATTCTTTAGTTCCTTTTTCAAAAGGTATTCCAGAAAGTAACATTTGTTTGTCACTAGCTTCAATTTTTTTTAATACTTCTTGAGTTCCCTCAAATGTTAAATCAGCAGGTAAGTTGTAAGCTTGCTTTATCTTGAGCAAATCATTTTGAGACATCTTACCTCCAGGCATCTCCAACATAATTGTTTTTTGATTAGGAGTACCTTTCATTAAGGTAATTGGCTTGCCTTTTTTTGTTCCTGGTGTGAAAGAATCTATTTGTACAATGTTATCTTTTTCCATTACATTAATCCTTCTACAGAAGATACACTAAATAAATCATCAAGATCTATCACTTCACCTTCGTTATCAAATTCATTAGGTACAGTTCTTTGTTGATTTTCTGGTTGTTGACTTTGTGTGGCATCCGCTTCAGGACTTGTACCTGCTGGATTTATTTGACTTAAATATTGATTAAAGTCTTTAGGATCAAGACCTAAGTTTCTTAAAATGGTTTCTGTTTTTGTACGATCGGAGAAAGTTGGATCTCTTGTTAAAATCTCAGGATATGCACGTAGTAAACCACCTTGAGCTTGTCTAATTTTACGATCAACTTCTTTCAACGCAGCGATCACATCTTGCGGAGCTTTTGCACCATAAATAGATATTGCATCACTGGCACGTTTAATATCATCCACGTTCAAACGACCTGTTGGTTTGTTAGCTCTGGCTAAACCATAAATAATAAAGTTTTCTCGAACTTTGTTTTCTGCATAACTTGTGTCATAACCTTGACTTTTGAACCAATCTTCATTAAATAAATCAGCCATGGATGTCTCTACATTTTTAGTTGTTGATTGAAAAGGATTATTTGTTGGTAGATTAGTAAGAGTAATGACAGTTTCTTTGTCGTTGTAATCATCGAACTCAAGGAAATCTTTGTTGTATAGTTGTTCACCACCACTGGTTAAGTTGGTACCTGCTAGTCCACTTCCACCTGATTGTTTTGAAATTTCATTAAAAATAGATTCAATATTAAAGCCAGCAGTTTGAATAATACTTTGAATATTACCAGGTAAACCTAACTTATTAATATCACTTGAAGCAGTCACTAAAATATTGGATATGTCTGATCTAATACCATCTAATGATGCAAAGTCTTGAACACCTTCTGTAATCTTCTGCACTGATGGTGTCAATGATTCAAGTGTGGCTTGTTCTGTTCCAGGTTGTGTTTTTCCAATAATTGTTGCATTAAAAGTGCCGTCAGGGCCAGCAGGAATAGGCACATCAAAAATCTGTACTTGTCTTCCATCTTCTAATTGTTGTACTCGACCTAACATTAATTGTGGTCCAAATTCGGAAGCAACCATTCTACCACTGCCATATTGTCTTGCACCGGTTGGATCAATGTAGCTAACATTTAAAGGTGCATCCAAATCATTTAACATACTCAAAGAAGATTTTATTCTTTCTTTTTGCACGTCAAGATTGTGTGAGGATACATCTTTTAAAATATCAGAATTAAAACTCATAAATTTGGTCATGTCATCATTGTCATAACCCATCATCTTCAAAAAGAAATCAGCTTCTTTTTCCATAATTATTTTATTTGCATCTTGTGCTTGTTGAACAGCAAGCTCTCCAACTTTCATTTGATAATTAATTCTGTTTAATTGGTCTTGATCTGCTCTACTTAAAGCTTTTCCAGTGGCCTGTGCTAATACATCAAGAGCACCTGCAACGCCTTTAAATTGTGTTCTACCATTTAAGGCATCAATGACAAAATTAAGAGTTGAATCTAAACCACTTCTTTTTGGAAGTTCTCCTAAAGATTGTCTAATCTGTGCTTCAAAATCAGCAGGATTGTAACGATCACCTAGACCTAAAGCTTTGTAGTATTGATCGGCATATTCTCTTCTTTGATCTCTGACAGGAAGATATTGACCCGCAAACTGATTTGCCATGGCATTCATATAAGATGTTGTATCAACCTCTTGTGCCGCTTGTTGCATACTGGTTGCAGCATTAGCTTCCATTTCAGGAGTTGGTGCTTCTTGCTGTTCCGATATAGAAAATTTACCCCCTTGATGAGGTCTAATAGAATTTATTGGTTGAATAGGATCAACTGTTAAGTCGATTTTGAAATCGCTAAGGGTATCATATCCTAAAGAACTCATGAACCCTCCTTATCCTGCGTATCCGCCTAATGCACTTATTCCTTGTAAAAGAGGATTACCCATTCCTGGCGCTGAAGCTTGCATGAAAGATGGTGCGGCACCACCAAGTAAGCCAGCTTGAAATGATAATTGTTGATAGGGCTGTTGAAATTGAGACATTGCATTTTGATAAGCAGTTTGTGCTGCTTGTTGATCGGCAGCCGTTTGTGTGACACCTAGTTGACTTAGTTGTGTCGCTAAATTTGCTTGTGTTGTTGGAGCTTGTACACCAAAGCCTCCGTATAATTGACCAATACCTGTGCCCAGTTCACCACCTGCAAGTTGTAAACCTGCAGCAGCTTGTTGTGCTTGTCGTTGATTTTCAAATGCTGATTGTGCTTGTTGCTGTGCAGTTTGAAAACCTGATGATAATAGGCCAGCTATACCTGTGCCTAACTGTTGTTGAAAACCTCTTTGTGCTTCTGCTTCTAAAACACCTTCACGACCACCACCGAAAGCACCTGCGCCTAAAGCTTGTGCTGCTCTTCCTTGACGTGAGATATCAAAATTTCTTTGCATTTCTTGACTATACTTATCAATCACTTCTTGCTGATAAGGATTCATAAACTGTTGATAGGACTGTGGATCGTAGGCCCCGGTTGTTTGCGCTGAGGTTGTCATCGCATTGCTAATAGCTGCATTTGCACCTTGTAGTGCTCCTACACCCATTCCGAAATAATCAGGTCCTGTTGTAGCTGCGTTAGCGGCTAAATTTGTTGCTTGACCAATAGCGGCTGAAGGGGAAACAACTGTTTGTGTTGGAATTGCTGCAGCGTTAGACGTTAAAGCCTGACCTGCAGTTAGCACGTTACCATATTGTTGTGCAATTAAATCTTGTAATTCTTGTGGCGTCATTAAACTCTACCTATCCCCATGTTTTGTGCTTTGTCTTCTAAAGAATACATCATGTCATACATTTTTTTAGTACCTTGTTCTCTATTACCATTACCCGCAGCCATTACTGCTTGTTTCGTCATTACAAATTCGCCATCGGAGAGCATTGCAGGGATATCGTCAGATTGACCATCACCTGGACCATTAATCATACCGTCTTTTTCAGGAAAGTCCATCACTCCACCTTGGTTCATAGTGGCTGCATAAACGGAATTAATATCTTCATAAAAGTCTTTGTCGGCTGATCCAGATTTTAAATAAGGATTTTTTGTTGGATCGTAAAACATTTCTCTTTCTTCATCAGACATTGCTGCTGCTGCAACAGTTGCACCAACAGATCCTAGCTTTAGTAAAGTGCCATATTTTTCAAAAAAGTCTGTGACTGGAACTATTTGCTGTGAACCATCAGCATTTGTAATAACTTTTGTTTTATTTATTAAGCCCTCTAAAAATCCCGGCTTCTTTACATTTCCTGTAACTGTTTGCATATTAAAACCTTGACCTTCAGTGCCAGGTATTATTCTACCTGTGCTGCTATCCACAATACCTCCAGCTACGTCTTTAACAATTGGATCTGTCATACCACCAGGAGTCATACCAAAACCACTTTTTACTCCACCCATAAATCCTTCAGGTGTACCCATAGCACCAATACCTCTGGCCAGTGATCCGTAGGCCACGTTTCGTAAAACATTCTCAGGTTTATCACCTGCAAGTAAACCTGCACCTGCTTGTGTTAACATAGGGTTCGCTGCTGCAAAACTTCCTATACCACGTGCTATATTTGCCATGGTTCCTGCACCTTGAACTCCTGCTAGACCAGGTAATAGTAGTCCAATACCAATTTGTCCAACAGGACTTTTTATTAAATCTTTAGCAGCTTTGAATATCTTCTTAAACATTTTTACTCCGGTAGTGTATGTGCTCCAGCAAATACATTCGGAGCTGTTACGTGAACATCTCTTCTTATATCTGCTTCTGTTGTTTCTGTATCTGGATTGTCAATATCTGCCTGACAGTCCTCATGTGAATTATATTCTTGACCTGTTTTAGTATTAGTGACAGTTGTTTCTACTTTTGCACTATATACAGGAACTTTTTTACCATCGATCGAGTCATAACGCAGGATCTTTGGTTCATCTACAATCTTTGCCATACTCTATTTTTATAGGTAGAAAGCTAGGAAATCAATAGGTTTATTGTTGTTGCTAAATTATTGAGTCCAAATCATATGTATACCAAATAGCTAATACGAACCTTTTTCCTTTTGTAACAGGATTAACCCCATGTAGGTATTTTTTTCCATCAAAAAAAACAGTTTTTCCTATTTTAGGCTTTATTATGACACCATTATCAAATGCTGTTTCTCCACCTAAATATCCTTCATTCAAATATGTAATTGATGTCAAATTAGTTGACTCTCTAGCTTCATCAAAATGCATATTTTGTTTGGAATTTTCTTTACAAATAGTAATTTCAATTCTTTCTGGAAAGGCAGTTACACCTCTTTTACCTAAAAAATTAGTTGTATAAGAAACTATTTTTTTTGTAAAAGGTAAATCATATTCTTGAAGTAAAAGAATATTAATGTCTCGAAAAGGAACTGCTTCTTCTTCTTTTGTTATTGATAGTTTTGTAAGATATTGACAAACTTCTTTATTTAAAAAATCCTCTTCAATTAAAATCATTTATTGCTGTTGCTTGACTTCTAATACAGATATATCAGAGGTGAGATCTGTTGAAGACGCTTGAATTTTTAAAGAGTCTCCACCCTCATACACAAAAGGACCATTAAGTTGTTGAGTAGATCCATGAGCTACATCAATGTTATTAATTTCTACGTCAGTAGAACCATTATTATGTGTTATTTTTGCATTAACAGTACCGGATCCTGAATCATTATGAAGAACTATCGTTTGAACTATAAAGGTTGAAACAGGTGTTGGAGGAGTTGCTGCCACATTTGCAACAGGGACTGTAAAAATTGTTATAGCTGCAGTGTTAGCTGCTTTTTGTGTAAACCTTTTAAATACATCAGCCATCTATCTAAAAAACCACGCTCTTCTTGTAGACTCCTCTTGAGTGTCTTGTGTATATTGAGTGTTCAATTGTTGTATCATTTCCTCCAATTGTCGAATTAGTTCAGCAGACTGTTGAGCATCGTACTCAGGTCTAGGATCAGGAAATCTTTGTAATATTAGTTTTGCCATGTTTTTATATTAAACTATATTCTAATCAGGAAAAGTTATAATTGTGTTAAAAGCAATTATTGTTTTTCTATCCCCCTGTTGTATCGTAGGTGATTTATGAGGCAAGAAAGCAGGAAAACTTAATATGTCCCCCTCTTTACAACTAACTTGAAAATCTTTAAATTGAGTTGAGGTTCCTTCTGAACATTCTAAAAAATATACGTTAGAAAAATGACATCCTGCATGTGTGTGCCAACCGTGTGTGCCATTCTCAATATATTGTTGAAACCAAAAATTAGAAATTTCAACATTAGGAGCACCTAACTGTGATGTCATATTTTCTAAATGTTTTTCTACAGCTTTGAAAAAAATAAATCTATATTCTCTATGCATATTCACAGGTAAATTCCAATCAGTGTGATAAAGTTTGCATTGTTTTTCATGTATTGGATTATTAGGAATTAAATTAATTTGGTCTAAAAGATTTTTTTTTATTTCAATGTGATTTTCAATCTTGCTCTTGAAAATAAAATTATCCATTATCTTCTACCATCGGGTTGTATATCAAAACGTTGTGTGCCTAGTCTCCAAGCGGTGCCTGTTGTATTAGAGACAACGTTAACTGTGAATTCTCTTCCTCTTCCTCGTAGGCTTACAAACTCTGTAGTATCGGTAAAGGTTGCTGTCTTAATGACACTTGTCGTATTGTTTGGATAATATTTGAATTCTAAATTCATATTTAAAGTACCTTCTTGATTTTGAATATCAGGTATTAGTTTTTGTACAAAAAGAATATCATTACCATCACCTATTTCTACAGATCCTGATTTCACGAAAGCTGTCATGGCTTGACCGTCTGCATTATTTCCTGTCTCATGTAAAAACATTTGAGTGGCACCATCAGTTAGACCAGAGATAACTTCATTGTTGGCCGTGGTCGTTGGTAAGTAGTCCGAGGCTACAGGGTTATCATAAACTTCTCTATCAATCCAAGTTGTTCTATCTAGTGTTCCTGTCCACCAAGTTTGCTCTAGATAGTTATAAGCCACTACTGCATTAATTGTGTCAGATCCTGTTCTAGGATAAAACCATAATACTTCATTGTACTCACCGTTGTGACCTACGAAAGCATTTTCA
>Ga0181393_1000824_pt1 | contig 11491 bp, 14 predicted proteins | sample 16SPOviralmetaG_FD_130122 | JGI IMG/M metagenome (GOLD analysis project Ga0181393, IMG submission 130122) | Marine viral communities from the oligotrophic San Pedro Time Series (SPOT) site, San Pedro Channel, CA, USA - 16 SPOT_SRF_2010-10-21 | ecosystem: Environmental > Aquatic > Marine > Strait...
AACATCACCAGGGCATATAGTTTCACCTCTGGCCCTGGTGATGACTACATAGAGTTTTATAGTATTAAAGTACCCGATGGTCCTCTTACTAGCGCACTACAGCATATCCAAGCAGGCGACAGTTTAGAGGTAAGTGAACGCACAACTGGCACACTTACACTTGCTAACATTGAACTAGGCGCCGATTTATGGTTGCTTGCAACTGGCACTGGTATTGCACCGTTTGTAAGTATACTGCGTGATCCAAGCACATATGATTGTTTTGAAAATATACATGTGTATTGGAGTGTGCGTAAAGCAGAAGAACTACAATCATATGATAGTTTCCTACAAGAAATGCCCGTGAAGTATACAGCAACAGTCACACAAGATCCAAGTTGGCAAGGACATAGTAAACGTATAACAACATTTATTAGAGCAGGACAAATAGTGCCTAACTTAGAACCAAGTGAACATAAAATTATGATTTGTGGTAATTTAGATTTTAATAAAGAAGTAGCAGATATGTTTGATGGTTGGGGATTTAAAGAAGGTAATCGTAAACAAGCAGGTACATTTGTACAAGAGAAAGCATTTGTTGAAAAATGAGCGCACTTTATACATACGGTTGCAGTTTTACAAAATATAACTGGCCCACGTGGGCTGACCATATGGGAAAAAACTTTGGCAAGTTTATAAATTACGGTGGCGTAGGCGCTGGCAATCAATATATTCTTCATAAACTTGCCGAAAGTCATGCTATTAATGAAATCGCCGTTGATGACACAGTAGCAATAATGTGGAGTACAACAAATCGTTATGACAGTATTATAAAAGGTAAATGGGATATCAGAGGCAATGTTTTAAACAGTGATCGTCCAAAAGAATTTATAGATATGATTGATCTAGTAGGATTTGAAATGAGAGACTGTGCATTTATTCACACTGCTAAGACTATCTTAGATAGTATCGGATGTAGATATGTGTTTTTTAGCCTAGACGATATATATCCTCATGCTCCATTTGAGAAAACAATAAACACAATATTGCCTAGCACAATGCAAGTATTGTATAAAGGTGATTATTATAATCGTGTAGAAGATTTAAGACCAGCAAATGGAAGTCATAGTTATGAAGTACACGCAGGAGCAGATTGGCCCACTAAGGAACAATTTGCTACAAGAAATTTGCCTTATATACTTCCGGAAATAAAGCAGGAAATTTGTGAAAGTTTTAATGCAAAAAACTTTCAAGAAGTTATTGATAAAAAAATGTGGATGGATCCTGATTTTCATCCAACTCCTGAGATGCATCTAGAATATTTGGATGCTGTATTACCAGACTGGAGATTATGGCATTAATGTTTTGGAAACCGAAAACAAAAACTGAAAAGGCTGTAGAGGCAGAAAAACTTTGGATACAAAAAGAAAAAGTTTATTTGGACGAACCAACAAGTTTTAATTGTCCAGATAAATCACATCCACTTTTTACTATACACGTTACAGTTGACAGACCAATTGCAGTATGCTATTATTGTAGCAAGACATGGGTATTAAACAATGGCAATTCTAGGACTTAGCGCAGGGTTTCATGACGCTGGCGCCACACTAATCAGTAATCAAGGCAAAATATTGTTTGCCGGACATGCCGAGCGTTACAGTGGCAAGAAAAATGATGCTTGCTTAAACCAACAATTAATTGACGATGCACTAAGTTATGGCAAACCAAACAACATTGCTTGGTACGAAAACCATTGGCTTAAACGTACACGGCAATTATACAGTGGAGAATGGCGCAAAGCCATAGACTTTTCAACAACTCCTAGTAAACTTGTACAACCTTTGTTTAGGCAACGTGGACTAATGGCACCAAGAAAAATGCCTATACATAGTTACGGTCATCATCTTTGTCATGCTGCAGCAGGTTTTCAAACCAGCAATTTTGAAACAGCAAAAGTTGTTGTTGTAGATGCCATTGGTGAATGGGATACAATTACAGTTTGGGATGCATATTACGAACCGCGTGAATTCGCAACCAATCCAGAAACACGAGGCAAAGGTCGTGCCAAATATCGTAAAGTATGGAGTCGTAGTTATCCTCACAGTATCGGACTTTACTACAGTGCAATAACAAAGTATGTTGGATTAAAACCCATGGAAGATGAATACATTCTCATGGGCATGGCAGCATATGGCAAATCTTATGCAACTGCATATCAATGGAATTTAGATTTAGTTGAGGATGACAGAAAAATTATATTTAAAGATAACATGCATGCAGGCATAGATGAGGATCATTTTGTAGGCACAGGCCTATCGGAATATGATGTTGCTGCTGGAGCACAAAAAGTCACTGAGCAATTACTACGCAACCTATTCGAAAAGCATTGTACGAGACAAGACAATGTAGTGTTCATGGGCGGTGTTGCACTTAACTGTGTAGCGAATAGCATGCTAAGTGGACTGTGTCGCAACTTATGGATTATGCCTAATCCTGGTGATTGCGGAAGCAGTTTAGGTGCAGCGGCATTGCAATATGGCAAGAAATTACAATGGGATGGCCCTTACCTAGGACATGACATGCTGGGCGAGTATCCTGTTGATGCAGTTATTGGCGAACTAATGACTGAAAAGATTGTAGGTGTCGCAACAGGTCGTGCAGAGTTTGGACCAAGAGCATTAGGCACTCGCAGTTTACTTGCTGATCCACGTGGGGAAGATATTAAAGATCGTGTAAATGAAATAAAGCGTAGACAAAAGTTTCGTCCGTTTGCTCCAATGGTATTAGAAGAACATGCTGAGGATATTTTCAACATGCACGGAGATACAAATCCGTATATGCAGGGTGTATATACAGTAAAACAACCTGAATTATATCCTGCTATTGTACATAAAGATGGCACTGCTAGAGTACAAACTGTGGGCAAAAACGATCATCCAGGTGTTCGTGCGTTGCTTGAGAAGTGGTATTTTATGACAGGATGTCCGCTACTATTAAACACAAGTCTAAATATCAAAGGCGAGCCTATAGTAAACAATCGCAATGATGCAGATAGATTTGAAAAACGTTATGGTGTTAAGGTATGCAGTTAATTAAATTACATGATGATTTTTATCGCATTGAAGATGCATTTGACAAAGCAACAATAAAGAAACTACGCAAGCATTTCAAACAGCGAGATTGCTGGCAACGACTAGGACAAGGGGCAGAAAACAGAGACGAAGGTCACTATAAAAAAGGACTGTACTTACCTGAGATTGAATCTCTTATAAGTGAATATTTTGCCACCAAATGTTTTGCTAATGCTACACAACTATGGTATGATTATGAAGGTTATATTAATGAAGTACACAAAGATTTAAGTCCTAATCTAAGTGCTAATGTACAGATATATCTTTGTAAAGGAGAATTAGATATGGGCACACACTGTTACATAGACGGCGAGTGGCGCAGTGTTCCTTATATTAAGAACGGTGGATATTTAATGTTTAATCCTACACAACATGAACATGGCATGCGCAGTTCTGTTACAAAACGGCGCATGAGTATATATCAGAGTTACAGAATAACAGAGGAGCCAAGTCCTATATGGTAGATAAAGAACTAGTCATTGCAGCATTGCGCGAAGTATATGATCCAGAGATAAGCATTAATGTTTATGATCTTGGATTAATATATAACCTTGACGTTAAAGATGATCATGTACATTTGCAACACACACTAACAAGTATGATGTGTCCATTTGCAGATCAAATTTGCAATGACATTGAACAGGCTGTGCAAAGTGTGCAAGGTGTTGCAACTGTAGAACGTGAATTAGTTTGGGATCCACCGTTTGGTCTAGACATGATTCCAGAAGAAACTAAATTTGCACTAGGCTGGGAGTAAATGCACTACACCGGAAACATGGCTAATGAAAAGACTCAGCAACTTGTTAATAAAAAATTTCAAGGTTGGGCAAAAACATACCCACACATAGATTTATTTTTAGTTGATCACTGTGATATTAACAGTGTAAGTGCGCTAATAGAAAACTCGCGGATTGTAATTTACTTTGGAGACACACTTCCAGATTCTGGATTAGGTGTATTTTTTGATCTGTTCAACGCACACAGCGACAAGCAATTTCTTATGCTAACTGATGCGCCTTGCTGGGAAGAACTTGCTACATGGCCCGACAATGTTGAATGGAGTTTTTATAATTGCATACCAAATGCAAGTGAACCATATGAACAAGAATTTAAAACAATGGATTGTTTGGTAGACAAAAACTTTGACAGTACTAAAATTGGCATTAGTTTAAATCGTCTGCCTCGTAACCATCGTCTGTGTAGTATAAGTTATATGCTGGGTGCGGGCTTGGATGAAACCTGTGTTATCACTGCACCGTTGCTTGCTTGGCATTTAGAGAATAATCATATGGATATTATGAATACAGTATCCTGGGATTTTGATAATCATGATAATTTTAAAAACACTATGCTAAGTGGATGGGAACGAGCAAAAAATGCTGATGGCATCTTTCCAGTAAAATTAGATGCATATCCGCCTTATAATGATCTTGTACCAAATCAAACTAGTAGTTGTAACTATGACAATTATAAAAATAGACTAGTACCTTTTTACAAAAATAGTTTTGTTGAGTTTATAAACAGTACTGTGTATGATTATCGTCTTCCGTGGATATGCGAAAAACCATACAACAGTCAATTGGCTTGTAACTTTCCTATTTTTGTAGCATGCACAGGTACAGTAAAGTGGTTCAGAGATAATGGACTTGACATGTTTGATGATGTAGTCAATCATAGTTATGACCTAGAAGAAGATCCAGTGCTACGTCTGCAAAAACTAGTATGTGACAACGAACATTTGTTAAGTGACACCAGTAAAACAAAGGATCTTTGGACTAAACATCACCTTAGATTTGAAAGTAATGTTCGTGCTTATTATGAAATAAGAGACCGTATAGCAATAACAGGATATGACGCACTAATGAATTGGATTTTTGATGTTTGATATTTACTGTATGCAGATGGGTGGCGAAACTACGCTGCCTGCGCACACAGAATACACTCGATATAACAACACCCACCTAGCAACTATTAAACGCATAGTTGAACGTGCTCGTACAGAATATGTATGGGTTGTAAGTGATCTTTGTGATTATAGCAACTTTGATTTTACATGGCAACCTGTGCCATGGGAAGCAGATCAAATACACTGTTGGGCAAGTGGCGATTGTAAGTATGGTGATACTTTCCTTGTACCTGTACACGCTTTTAAGCGTCAAGCAGAGGGCCTTAAGGTATTAGGCTGGTACGAACACATTAATTGGCACAGTAATGGTGTACCTCGTACCACCCTAGGTGATATGTATACATGGGTAAAGCGTACGGAGTGTGACGTAAACTATGATCCTAGTTTATGGGAAAAACGTGATTTACACGCCTTTACTGCAAGCGGTAGTGTACTCTTGGTGCCACGCGACTGTAAACAGCATTTTCGAACACAATACTATGACTACCCATATATATTGCGTCATAATGACTATAAAATAGAGGATAAGGCACTAGATGTAGTGTATGTTTCCAATGGCGAAAAAAACGCCGATTTAAACTGGGATCGACTACAAAAACTGTGTCCGCGAGCAAAAAGAATCGATGGTGTAAATGGAAGAGCACAAGCATACAAAGCATGTGCAGAAATATCAGAAACAGATTGGTTTATAAATGTATTTGCAAAGTGCTGGGTACATGATGATTTTGATTTTGATTGGCAACCAGATTACATGCAGAATGACAAGCACTATATCTTTGATGCATACAACCCTGTTACAGAATTAACCTATGGACACATGGGTATTATTGCTTACAATAAACAGTTAGTATTAGACTGCAACGAATGGGGATTAGACTTTACACTTAGCATGCCGCATACCAGTGTGCCAATTGTAGGATCAACTGCAGATTATGCAACAACGCCATATGAAACTTGGCGTACTGCGTTTCGTGAATGCATAAAATTAGATCAGCAAAAAGACGTTGAAAGTCAGTTTAGACTTAAACAATGGTACACTGTTGGTAATGGTGAAATGGGTATATGGAACAAGCGTGGTGCAGAAGATGCACTAGAATTTGTTGGTATGGGAGGAGACTTGCAACTAAGTTTTGAGTGGGCTTGGCTCAAAGAACATTTTGATATGCTCTACAACAGTTGACACTTCTTCGTGAGTAGTATAACTATCGCACGGTATACTTAAAAAATTATTACAATTAGTCTGCGCTTGCGGAAAGTTTGCAAGTGGCGCATCATATACATCTTTGCACTGTATACCTTTTAGTGTCAGATGTTTTTTTAAACAACTTTTTCTATCTGTTGCAACAACAAACTTGCTGACCATACCACGTGGGTCTGTAACGCAGTCAACATAGTCTTCAAGTTCTTCTATATACTGTTCTGCAAGTTCTTGCCTGCGCTTAGTCCAACCGTCAAAATATTTTAATTTAACAAGTAATTCTGCACAGTCGCGTTCACTGATTATGCTATGTCCGCCTGTGTGCATGTTTATTTGTCCATGCCTGCGTAATTTTTTTACACGTTCAACAAGTTCTAGATTGTTGCTTACAACTGCTCCGCCATTGCCAAAGTTAGGGAGACTTTTTGTAGGATCAAAACTATAACTAGCAAACACGCCTTTTAATGGTAGTCCAAAGTGTTGCGCACCATCCTCGTATACTGCGATGTCTTTAGGTAGCACACAGTCATTGCCAAACAATCCAACCCATACTACACTGTCTGTTGTTACGCTATTAAACTCCACACAACCGTTTGTTCTAACATCAGCAAATACTATATCCATATCTGCACGACGGCAACTATTTTTTGTTGCTATAAAAGTTTGTGCTGGAATAGTTGTTGTGGTGTTGCCAGTTGCACGAAGACCATACATAAGCGCATCACTGCCACTGCCAACTACACTGCAGTACTTTGCGCCACTACGACTTGCTAGTTGTTCTTCTAATTCCTGTGTGTGCTTGCCCAGCATTACTTGACCACTGGTTAATACTTTGTGTTGTGCTTGAAGAAGTAAGCCACCCAAGTCTGTGTACAAGCGATCAAGATTTGTTAAGCGTATCATCTAATCCTCTACTTAGATTAAACTGTGGATTATATTCAAGTTCATGTTTTGCTTTTGTTATGTCTAAAGAGCCGCGCTGTGGGTAGTTCTCAGGTTTAGGCTCAGCAATGTAGTTAGGATCTGCACCAAGTTTTTCATATAACATATCTGTCATATTCTGTAGTGTATGGGCTTGCCCTCTGGTAATATTATATGTTTCGCCTCTGGGCTGTACTGCAACTACACGTTCTAATCCATGTACAATATCGTCTATATATGTAAAGTCAAACAAGTTATCTGCACCTTGCAGTGTAATCTGTTCACGATTCTTTATTTTATTAATAAACAAGTTTACAACCCTGTTAGGCTTGTCAAATGGGCCGTATACTGCACTTGGGCGTACAATAGTCCAATTGTTGTGAAACTGTTTTACCATACCTTCACCAAGCAATTTAAGTTGTCCGTATATGTTTGTTGGTGAACAAGTGTCTGTTTCCAACATCTTGTCTTTAGTCCATTCACCATATGCCATACTAGAACTTACAAAAATAAAATGACTTTGACTATACAGTTCTAAACACTGATGTAAACCGTGTGTCATTGTGCTATAAGCAAGCATAGGATTTTTTATGACTGCTTGAATGTTAGGTTCAGCACTTAAGAATATTACAACGTCAAAATATCTTTGCGGCAATACACTTCTGTAAATAATGTTTTGCCCTGTAGTCTTATCTACAACTGTACAATCATAGTTGCTTAACTGACAAAAGCGGGATCCAATAAATCCCGCTCCGCCAATAAGTAATACTTTTTTATTCATCTACTGTTTCTGGTTCTTCTTCAACAACAAGTTTTGTTTGATAGTTTTCAACAAGTTTTTCGATAATTTCATCAACACTAATATTATTTTTTTCCATATAACGAATAGCATCGCCAGGTGTTTTAACAAGTCCCATTCTTATTAAGTGGCGTGCTGCTAGAATAAAATAAGTCGTGTCTGCGCCTAGTTGTTTAATTACTTCTTGAGGATGCTTTGCTCCCATAGTGTTACTCCTTAAAGAGTTTCTGCGAGTGGAAATATTTCTGAGATTACTTTAGCACATTCTTTAGCAATATCCATATGCTCTTTTTGTGTGCCATGCGCACTACGCAATTCAATATAGTGAACCCAACTGCGTAGAGTACCGTTCATATACAAACGGGTCTTTGTTAATCCTTCTGGGAGGACTACACGGGCTTGCTCTTTAGCAATGCCGTTTTTAATAGCCCATTGGTAAGCCTTGTCTGCTGCAATTATAACTGCATCCTGTTTTGTTCGCCAAGTTTGATCTAGTTTTTGATCTTCTTCGTCATTCTTAAGATCAAGTTCAATACTGTTCTGTCGGTTCTTTGTATCCTGAAGTCTTGCTTCTCTAGTTACAAATGCCATATCCTCAACAGGATTTGCATACCGCTGGCTAAACTCCTGAAAACTAAAACTACGGTGACGCACAATTTGATGTGCAATATCACGAGTAGTTTCAATTTCAAGACAAGCACTGACCATTTCTAATGGTGACCAATGCTGATGTTTAACCAAGTACCTAATAAGTTTTTCACTTGTTTCGGTATTGATTTGTGCGCTAGGGTTACTTACTCTCGCACAAAATGCAATGAGTTCTTGAACGTCATCAACACCTTCTGCTTCAAACCCTGGTGCAGGTTTGCTATAACTTACTAGTTGTACTTTCATTTTATGCTGTTGCCTTTGCTGGACGACCACGTTTTGCTTTTGCTTTTTTAGGCTTTAGCGCAGGATTAAGACCTTGTGCTTCTTCCATTAGGCGTGTTGCTTCTGCTTCTAAACTAGCCATTTGTGTCCGCATCTGATCTGCTTGTTGCACAAGACTTGCTGCAATTGCTTCGTCAGTTAATGCTCCGCCTGCGCTACCGCCAGTTGCCGCCGCCGATGCTGTAATGCCTGCTGCCTTCTTTTGAGGATCAGCAATTCCAGCGTTAGCATCCAATTCAGCAAGTTTACCTGCTGCATCACTGCCAGTATCCAAATCACGAATAATTGTATTAAGTTCGTCCAAACGAACACCTGGATTGTTTGGCTGTGGGATCATGAGAATATCCTGTGTGCGAATCTTTTTCATAAAGCGTTCCTGGTGCAGAGTATTTAAAATAGTCCGTCCGTTAGTGCCTGTAATGCCATGAATTGCATCGCCCAAGTCTTTTGCTGCCTGACCTTTTGCGCTTTGGATAGCGTTCATTAGATCATCATGCAAGTTTTGTTGCAATTGATCGGGATAAACAACCAATGCCATGTGTGTTTCTTCTGGTACTTCGCGAAAAATTACAACGACTTTTTTGTCGCCTTGTCTGCCTACATGTTTAATCATTAGATTCTTCTCCTGGTAATTCACCCATGTCACTATCTTCTGCTACTACTTCAGGCTGTTCTGTTTGTACAGCACCATTTGCAATCAAAAAGTTCATTAGATTATTGTAAAGACTGCCAACTGCAGCCATTTCGTTTGCTTTAATAGCACCACGATTACTTACGACTTCAATAATGTTAGCCATAAGTTTAAGGTCATTAACGCCAAGAGCTGGCGCACTTGCCTCTGCGGATTCTGCAGTTTCCGCCGGCATGTTTTCTTCTTCAGACATTCGAATCTCCTTGTGTCTTTGATATCATTACTTGTATTGTATGTGAAATATGTCTTTATGTCAATAATAATTATATGCTATTATTATTTATTCTATGAATTTGGACCAGAAAGGTTTTTCATAGTTTCAGCATCGATTGAAAAACCAGTTCCGTATCCAATTACACATGCTTCGTCACCACTTACTTCTTGCAATGCCCATTCTTTTGTTTCAGGATTTATTGCTAAAAATACATATACACTGGAAGGTGCATCTGTGGTATCACTGGTTGCTAGACCGCTGCCACCAAAAGTAAGTTGCAGTCCTTTGCTTTTGCTTATTTCAGTGACCGATTCCACTGTTCCGCATATCACAGGCTTCGATGCCCACGCTGGCCCTGCTTCTTGTGCAGAAGCATTAGCCGTGGTTAGTAAGATAGCAAATATCAGTGTTAGGTATTTCATAACATTATTTAGCCTCACTGTAATATGCATGGTTACCAAATGGAGGCACAATTTCTTGACTGCCGTGTATGATAAACACTGTGTCGCAATAGTCTGGATCACCCCAACTGTTCCAAGGATAACCATCAGTAAACATAATAAAGCGTTCTGGACGGATTTCGTTTTCTTTCATAAAAGTCCAGTTAGCATCAAAGTCTGTGCCGCCTCCGCCAGTAATAGCATAGTCGTCAAACTCATCGATGTTATGCGGTGTAAACTCTGCATAGTTGTAGCACTGTGTATCAAAGCACCATACCTTGATCTTAAAGTCCTGAAACTGTTCCATAATGCCACGCACTTCTGACAACATCTCCTTGCCCATTGTATCTGAGATACTACCACTCATATCCAATGCAAGTGCAATATCAATAGTTTCTTCTGGAGTCTGACCAGGTAGTGCAACATCACTGAAGTAACCTTTTTTGCTACGAGCCATAAACGAGTAGTCACCTTTAAGTGTGCTTTGGATGCTCATGTTAAGCAGTTCTTGCCAAGGCATCTTAGGCTCTGTAAGGTCACTGATAATGCGCTTTACACCTGCAGGCATCTCGCCAGCACTTGCACCAGCGGCACTTTGTAGTAGACTTTCTTTGATGTTATCACGGATTTCTTGCTTTTGTTCTTTGCTATACTTAGGCTTTGCCTTGCTAACAAGGTTACCATTTGCATCTTCTTGAGGCTGACCGCCATCACCTTGTCCGTCATCTTCGCCATCCAAGTGTTCATCTAATAGTTGATCTACAAGATCCTCAATATTAATTTTGTCAGCATTCTCATAGAGCAGGTCATATACTTCTTCCATGCTCATGCCATCATACTTGCGATCATACAGCGCAGGCACAGTAGTAATAAATGTTCCAATACGATTGTCTTTTAAATCTCTGTTTACGCAATAGTCTGCGGCAATATTACTAAGCATAGGATTGTGTTTGTTCTGCTTGCTACGGCCCAAATGTTCGTATACATTATGCAGTACTTCATGCCCAAACAAGAAGATATGTTCTCCTGGCTTTAGCATGTTGATAAACTTTGAATTATAGTAAAAATACTTGCCATCTGTTGCGGCTGTTGCTAACCAAGCATCACTGTTAACAAGTGGCAAACGAGTAGCCATTGTACCAAACCAACTGGTCTTTAACAGCATCTTTACACGGGCAGTAGTTAGTGCCTCGCGAGCTTGAAAGTCCTCTTCGGGCACTGTTTCAAAGCCAACTGGAAGATCAATATTTTTAGTGTTTTCGGTACTTTTCGGCATACT
>Ga0181393_1000825_pt1 | contig 11487 bp, 13 predicted proteins | sample 16SPOviralmetaG_FD_130122 | JGI IMG/M metagenome (GOLD analysis project Ga0181393, IMG submission 130122) | Marine viral communities from the oligotrophic San Pedro Time Series (SPOT) site, San Pedro Channel, CA, USA - 16 SPOT_SRF_2010-10-21 | ecosystem: Environmental > Aquatic > Marine > Strait...
GACTAAAGCAGGATTGCTAAAAGTAGTGCCACCTGCCGTTGTTGATGGTGTAATTTCAAGAGCATTCGCAACGTTTTCTTGTACGGCAATTTGAAAATTAGTATTAGATGCAGTTTTAAATATATATTGCGGACTTGTACCACTATGAGTGATGTTCCCCGAACTGTCGATACGCATCTTTTCGCTACCCGATACTTGAAACTCTATATTTGTTCCAGTAGCATTGTTGATTTGTGCGTTACCCGTACCCGTTGGACCAATGTTTATGCGACTAGCAATATTAGTACCAATAGACTTCAGCCAAAGTGTATCGGTATAACCAGATGGCGCTTGTAATGTTAAAGGCGTATTAGCAACAAACGAATTAGTACCAATCCCAACTTGTGTAAGTAATTGACCATCACCGTTTTGTAGTCCACCAGTAGTTGGTGAACCTGCCGTTGTGCCAGTAGTTACTAGATTACCGTATGTGTCTTTTAGTTGAGTTCCCGATAGATTCATAATTTAATGCTTGTCAAAATACATTGATGATTGATTCCAAATTTGATTGGAGCGTGATAAGACACCCCATCTGATGTGTGATATTGCTATAAATATCATTGTATCATGTCAATTAAGATTACCTTGAATGATCTCTCACTTGCTTCATTCTGTGATCCACTGAGCCTTATCTTTAAAACATCCTTGAATACATCAGCAGGAAGTGAATGCTTTCCAGTTGATACTGTTATGCTGTACTTGTTGCCAAATGTGTCGTATATGTCATAAAATGTTCCATCCACATCAATCTGAACATCAAATGATGTGTTGGTCATTGCTTCTGTGAAAACTATTGATCCCATCTCAAAGTCTTTGAACTGTTGATCAATTTCAATCGCTGAGCTTGTTGAAGCTCCTGATGCAATGGTTGCTGTTCTTACTTGTGTTGATTGTGCCATGTCTGAAGATACCTATTTTTTTATATCTTTCTTAAGAGACCTTGAGAGTTCCATCAGATTCTTTGTACAAAATTCCAGTTTGTGCAGGCTTGACAGTTGGAAGATTTGTGAGCCTGATGATTCCACTCAACTCATTTGCAGACCTTGTAAGCTTTGCAAACTGAGTGTCACTACTGTTGACAAAGACTCCATCAAGACTGACCCTTGTTTGACTCTGAAAGCTCTTGACTGACAAGTTGCTGTTGAGCTGAAACTGTGCATTGTTGCCAGTTGCCTCACTTGATACTTCAATTTTTAATTTGAAAAAACTATATTGATATGAATGAAAACTGAACTTTGTTGTTGCACTTCCACCAGTTGAAGTCAATTCATTTGAGAAAAAGGTTGCAACTGTGTTTGTGGCGTTTCCAGTTGTTGCTCCACCAAGTATTGTGACAGTATATGAACCTACTCCAGTTGAGTTGCCAGTTCCAAGATTGATGTACTGAGCAGATGTCTCAACAAGAGCTGAATCTCCAACTGTGACTTGAAATTCATTGGAAAGAAAAGCTGTGCCCTGAGTGACAACTGTACTTCCATGAGCTTGATTCAATGGAGCTGAGTTCTCCGTGATTGTTGGACTGCCATTGTTGACATCAATCTGAGTTCTGACTCTGTTGGCATCCTTGAGTTGAACTTGCTGATTTGATGAGTCAATCTTGATTCCTGATCCTGATGCTGTTGTGTCAAGAGTGAATATTCTTGTCTGAATGTCAAAGCTTCCTGCATTCTCATCAAATGACAAGAAGTTTGTTCCATCACCAACTTTGAACTGAACATTTCCTTGTCCAAGTCTCCAAAAGTTTTGACCTGATATGCTATCATTGTCAAACTTTAATCCTTGCACATCATTTGCAAGTTTTCCAAGAGTTATCAAACTGGTACCAGTACCAATGACAATGTTCTGATTTGTACTGCTGATGTCAAGATTGGTTGTGTTCAGACTGAAAGATGTTGTTGCAATATCAAAGCTTGATCCATTGAATGACAAGAAGTTTGTTGAGTCACCAACTTTGAATGTATCACTTGACAACTGTGCAAGAACAGTGGTGTTGTTTTTGAAGAATATACCTGAAGAAGTGATCAGTGCATGTTCATTTGAGTTGTCACCTGCAAAAAAACCAAATGTCTCTGAACTTAGCCCTGAATATCCATTGAGATCACCAAAAGCAACTCTTGTCTTGTCCACACTGAGAAAGCCATCATGAGTGTTGATTCCAGTCTGAACTCTTGTGATGAGCTTGTCAGTCTTTCTGTCAACATTTCTGTACATGATTGACTGTCGGTCTGTGTCAGATGTGTTGCCAATAGCAACAATCAGATCACCTTTTTGCAAGCTTGAAGCAGTTCCATCAACATCAGTTGTGGTGATCACATTTCCTGAGATGTTCGTGATTTGTCCTTTGTAGCTTCTCACAATTTGTGCAGGAGTTGCTCCATCATTCTCAAAGTTCTGATTGATGTCAACAACTTGCACTCTGATCAGGTCATTGCTTTTGAAAGAGGTTGCATTTGATCCATCCTTCATCTGCAAAGTGATCTGATTTGTGGCTGAACTTTCAACAACTCCAGTTGCAATTGTCAAGACTTCTGTTCCACCAATAGTTGATATCTGTTTTGCAATAAACTCAAAAACTGTCAATGCTCCTCTGACAAGTAGATTTCCAAACTCTGCATCTCCGTTTGCTTTGATCTGATAGCCCGATCCACCAAAGGTTGCAACAAATCCATCATCTTGAAGGTCTGACTGTGTTGTGAGCGTACCTTGAAGATTCATTGTGCTGTTGAAGTCAGCCGAGCCTGAAAGCGTTAAAGAACCACCTATTGTGGTGTTTCCAGTCACATCTAAAGTACCACCTAGTGTAGTGTTTCCAGTTACATCTAAAGTAGTACCTACTGACACAGATTCTGCTACATCTAATTCATCGGTAATGTATAAGCTACCTGCTAGATTTATTGATCCAGTGATGTAGAAGTCACTTGTGTTCCAAACTTCTGTGGCAGTGTTCCACAATAGATCAGATTGAGCATCTAGTTCATTGGTTCGGATCGTTCCACTTGCAGTTATATCATCAAACTGAACATCACTTGTGGTTGTCAAATTTTGATCTAGAGCTCCTAAATATCCAAACTGAGTGTTGGATATGGTCACACTGTCAATGTTCTGTATTTGGGTGTATTCTGCCTCTGTGATAGCAACCAAGTCAGATGCTTGTCCTGAAGATAGACCTGAGAGTGTGTCAAGCTCCGCATCATGTGCTTGAACATTGGAGCCAATAGCAACTCCAAGATTGGTCCTTGCTGTGCTTGCATTGTTCAGGTCTGAAAGATTGTTTGAAACCTGCAAGAAGTTTGCATTGGTTGCACTTGTTGAGTTCGAGCTTGATCCACCACCAGTTGATGATGTTGATCCACCACCAGTTGCATTGGTGTATGAGACCAGTGTATCTGATCCTGCTGTGACAAAGTTCAGCTCAATGAGATTGATGTTCCATTCATAGCTGTTTGTGTTCCATGATCCACCAAGAAAAGCAAGATTCTTCCCATCATAGACAATGATCTTATTTGGTTCATACTCCCCATAAAAAGATCCCCTGATGTTCCTTCTCTGACCTCTCCTTGCATCCATGATCTCTCTCATCAGAAGCTCATGATGAGTCATTGTACTTGAGTCAGATGTCAGTTTCCAAGTTGATGTGAATCCATCAGAAAAAGCTGTTCCAAGTTTTAGAGCAGACAATGAACCTGCACTTGGACCATCTCCAAAATGAAATTTTCCATATTCATACACCTCATTGAAGGAAAGAGTCTGCCTGAGTTCAAAATCAATTGAATCACTGTTTTCAGTATCTGCTATATATCCAATATCAAACTGAACATTGCCAAGATCAACATACTGCACATCATTTACACCAACCAAGCTATCAGGAAAATCAAAAAGCACACTCAACACACCATCAGCATCATCAGGGATCAGTTCTGATATGATGCTTATTCCATTGTTTTGATAAACATCATTGCCATCACTGTCAATTGTAATTGGTCCAGTGACATCTAAAGGAATAGATGAGTCACTTGCACTCCATGCCATTGTATTTGTGAGATACTTTGTGCCTGCTTGAATCTTGACATTCATTCCTGCAAAAGTATCAACAATGTTTGAGTTCACATTTGTTGCAATCGCTAAATTGAAAGAAAGCCTGAGTGTTGTGGTTCCATTGCCTGCAAAATACTGAGAGAATGTTTGATCAGAAGTGAATCTCAATGATCTTGGAATCTTTATTGACTGAACATCACTATCATGTTGAAATGTTGATGTGACTTTTTCAAGACCTGCATAGTAGTTGTTGACTACACTGTTGCCTAATATCTTCAAATTTTGATTTGAAGCAATCGTTTCTCTCAAGTCATTACTTACCCTTGCTGACCCTTGTTTGACTCCTGAGCTGTTGTATGTGGTGACTGGAACTGCATTCGGTGCATTAAGTGCTGAGAGCTGAACAATCTGCCAGTCTCCATCTGCTTGTCTTAATACAGCACCATACGTCTTGAGCATATATTCAAGAACAGTGTTGTTTGTCAGTGGTCTGTCAACATTCCCTGATGTCTCTGCAAACTGTCTGAACCTTTGCTCATTGTGATAGATTTGGTTGTACACATCATCACTTGTGTCTGATTGATCTGAAGCAATCCACTTGGATGATGTCTTGATGTCCAATCCAAGACCAGTGGTGTTCAGTATCTGAGCAATGGTTGTGATTGCTTTGTTTGTGCTTAGGCTGAAGGTAAAGTCTCCACTGAGCTCAATATCCTTTGCAGTGAAGGTTGTCTCCATATTGCCAAAATTCTGCTCTCCAATAGAGATCAGATCAGGCATCAACCAACCACTCCAAATGATGGTTGAGTTTCTTTTGAGCTGAATCTTAAAATCTTTGAACTTGCTTTCTGCTACCTCTTCAACAGCATCTCTCTCTGTCTGATTCCTGACTGCAATGGTTCCTTTACATTGAGACTTTTGAATATGTGTGAACTTTCTGAAATTGAGTTGATCATAGCTTCTCTCAATATTCTTCCCAATGAACTCAGTTGCACTGCCAGTATGACCCTCATACAACAACTCAAATGTGTATGTTGTTGTTGTGGTTCCAACAATTTGCTTGTCAGTGAAAAAGTATTTTAGACCATAGCTCATCTGTCAAGTGAGTAGTTTGCCTCAGCTAAACTCAGAACAAGGTCAGATCCTTTGATTCTGAATTCACCACTGAGATTCAAATTTGATCCCATATCTGAAGGAAGTGATCTTGACTTGGGGATGACTCTTTCACCTGAAGAAAGCAGTGCAGGAAAGGTGTCATTGTTGAATCCTGATGGAACTATTCCACCATCCTTCATACCCTCTCCAAACTTACCAGTGACATTCTTGATGGTTTTACCTAGAGCAACAAGAACCAATCCACTTGCTATTGCTTGAACTGGGTTTGTAAAAAGACTTTTTTTCAAACTCACTGATGCTGTACCAATACCAATGGCAAGCTTTCCAAATTGAATTGCAAAGTCTCCAAGAACAGACAAGATTCTGCTTCCAAAGTCTCCTGCTCCTGCATCACCAGTGAACAAGTCAGCAAATGAATCTGCAACTGTGCCCAAAGTTGAAGAAAGCTGATCCTTCATGAAGTGATCCAGTTGGCTCATCTCTTCAAGAGTGTTTTTGATAGGTTCACCCAAGTCAAGCTTTGATTCCATTTCAGGCAAGGCTTCCTCAATCAAAATATCCTCAGTCTGTTGAGCAGGAACCACTGGTTTTGGTGGTGCTTTAGGAAGTCCATCAGATGCAACTCCAATGTCTGCAAGTGAGCTGACAAGACCCTTTGCTTTGCCAGTCATCACATCAATAAACTCACTTAGAGTCTGAAAGTTTGTTTCCTTTGGATCAGGAATGTTTTCAATGGATGAGTTTACGCCATCAATGAATCCCTGCATTTTAGCTGAAGCATCCTCAAATCCAACCCTCTCAAGAAGTCCTGCAATCTTGGATGAAATTGATGCAACTGCTTGAAGAATAAATCTTTTGATTCCATTCCAAAGATTCTCAAAGAATATTGCAAAACTCTCAAAATTCTCTTTCACATAAAGAACTGCACCAACAAGTCCTGCAATGACTGCTGTGATTGCAATGATCTTGACTCTGAAGATGAGTGTTGCTTTTGATAGCCCTGCAATTGCCATCTTTAATTTCCCAACTGCAATGAAAGACTTGCCCAGTAGCAACAATGTTGGACCAAGAGCAGTCACAATCATTCCAAGACCAACTGCGAATTTCTTTGTTTCAGGTGATAGCTCTTTGATTCTTTTCAATATTCCATTCAGACTTGTGATCACTTTTTGGAACATTGGCAAAAGTATCTCACCAAATTGAGTTCCAATCTCAACAAGACTTTGTTGAAAAATCCTTGTTTGATTGGCAGATCCTTCACTTGTTCTTGCAAAGTCACCTTGAGCATTCTTTGTTTTCTCCATAACAAAAGCAAATCTCAGATTGACCTTCTCTGCCTCTGTCATCTCTTTGATGTTCTTATGGATGCCCTGAGAAAGTGCAAACTGCTCAAGATTGGTTTGTGTCATCACAACTCCAAGTCTCTTCAAGCTTTCAGTCTCTCCAGTGAAGATTCCTGCCAGTGCTGTCTGTGCAACTTCAACTTGAATGTTCTTGAATGATGACAAGTCTCCTGCAAGTCCAACAAGCTGAGTTGCCATGATCGCTGAACTATCAGTTGTCAATCCCATTGATGTCGCCATGTCTCCGAAGAGAGAAGCACTTTCAAGGGCTTGATTTGAAGATATGCCAAAAGACTCAAGGGATGTGTCTGCAAAATCTTTGACAGATTGAGAAGAACTTTTGAAAGCAACATCAACTTTGTTGAGACTCTCTTCCATATCCATTGCCAACTTGATGGCTGAGCCACCTGCCAATGTCAATGGAGTTGTGAGTCCTAGTGTAGCCTTTGCACCAATTGCTGAGAGTCTTGTTCCGAACCTCTCAAGAGATTTGCCTGCTCTTGAAACTCCTTTTTGGAACTCTTTGATGTTGAAGAAAGCATCAACTTGAAGTCTTGGATTTGCCATTGTTGTAGTTTTTTACTGCTCTTTTAAAATCATCCAGTGTGCTTGTTTTCACATCTGTGACTTCAGGCAATTTAAGCAAATCTTTTGGTTTTATCTTTTTCTTTGTATGTGGTGACAAGATCCATGTTCCAATTGTTCTTGCCACATCCCAAACTTGATAGTCTCTGCTCTGCTTTGCTCTTACTAAATAGTCAAATTCTTTCCAAGTAAGATCCCAAAATTGATCAGGAAGAAGTCCGAGATCTACATACGCAACCTCAAAAACATCTTCCCACTCTACTTTTTTTTAGAACCTTTACTCTCTTGACCCTCAGGGAAGGATTGATTCATCGCTTCAATCACAGTCTCAAAATCAGCTTGATCCATGTCATCAATCCACTCTCCAACATCCCACTCATCAAAGTCAACTTCTTGTTTTTTCTTTTTTGCTCCACATACTAAAGCAGACCAAAACAAATCTCTGATCTGCGCAACTGACATCTCTGCCTCTGAGAGTGAGATCTTGTGCTTCTCTGTGTAGAGTGCAAGTTGGTTGATGCCAAACTTGAAGAGTCTTTTCTTGCCACCAATGGCAATTTCAACTTCTGCTCTGAATAGATTCATTAAGACTCACTGAAGCTGACTGCACCAGTCACTGCAATAGATCCTGAAAATGTTGTCACATCTTCCATCGGTGCATCCATTGACAAGGATGTGATCAATCCACTTCCAGTGAATTTTGGTGAAGCATCAAACTGTCCAGTTGCAAGTTGCCAGTTGATTGCAGTTCTATTGTTGAACACAGTGAAAAGATCATCAAGACCTTTCATTGCTACTCCACCTGCATCAGTGATTCCTTGAGCACCAAAATCAACAAGTGCTTCAAAGTCAACTGTTGCACTTCTCTGACCTGCAATGAGTTCTTGAACTCCTGCTGAGTCCTTGGATGATACATCAATTGTGTCCATGTCGATTGAGATTGATGCACTTGTGCTGTGAGCAATAGCACCACCATCAACAACAATCAAAAAACTGGTTCCATTAATTTTTGCCATTTTAAATCTCTTGTATTAAATGTCTGAATTTGAGTTTGTGTACATACAAGATATGAGTTTCACTTAGTTCTTCCAAAATGGTTGAACTGTCAAGCTCACTCACAAAACAATTGAATCCAGTCATGCTGAAATAAGACTGTGCTCTTGTCACAATCAACTGAGTAACTGAATCACCAATGTCATAGGCTTGACTCTTGCCACCAAAAGATCCTTCAAAGCCAGTCACCACATCAACTGTGATCTTTGCTTCTACTGTGAAGGATGATTTTGACCCCACATGAGCAATCTCTTGTGAACCTAGATGGATGTATGGATAGTCTTGAGATGGTGGAATCACGTCAAAAACTGGAACATTTGATCCACCATGAGTGATGTTTCCATTCAGTGTTGTGAAGTATGCTGTCTGCAAGAGTTTGTTTGGGAGTTTCATATATCAATCTTTTTTAAAACATCAGGAAGGTTTCTTTTTTCTTCTTCAAAGCTTGGGATCAAGTATGGTTTTGGAGCCATTCCACCAGTTGTTCTGTTGCTCACCTTGAAGAGTATTGCGAAATCTTCATATCCTCTTGGAACTTTCACTTTGGTGATGGTTCCAAATTCAACATAAGGAGCATAGAAAACTGAAGCATGAACATTGCCACTGAACACATCTTTCTTCTTTGCTGTCTCCACCTGCAATGAAGTCATGAGTCTGTTTGATCCACTGCTTCCACTCAAGTGTCTCCTCAAGTTGTTGACAGCTCCTCTGTGAACCCTGAACAAGAAAAGGTTTGCTTCATCCTGAACCTTTTTCTCAAATCCTGCTGACTTCTTCTTGATGTCATTCAAAGCTTTCTTCATGTTTGCAGGCTTGATCTTGTATCTCAGTCTGTTCTTGCTCATTTCTTCACTGCTACAATGTGATAGTACTTGACTGGTCCATCCATCAAGATTGATGACTTGATGTTGTATGATCCCTGATAGATGCCTGATGCAATGCTGATCTTGTAGTCATTGCTAAGTAAAGGACTGAAATTTGAGCTGTGACGAACTACAATGTTGTATGTGACATTGCCTATCACCTGACCTGACTCAAGTCTCTCTGTGCCTGATTTTGGTTCTATCCTGCAAGGTACAGTTGAAACTGTGGTGTAGGAATTAGTGAATCCACCTGCTCCATCAGATGTTGTGCTGAGTTTTTGAAACTGTGCTCTGTGCCTGAAGTCTCCAATGTTGTAGAATTTTTTCTTCAAATGCTTCTCCTTCTGTAATGATTCAAGATGCTCTTGGCATCATTTGGCATTTTGCTCACTGCTCCACCTGCAACATTTGATCTGTCCTCAAACTGTGAGTTGATAATCTTGAGAAGAGCAATGATGATTCCATCAGGAAGATCGGTTGCACCAAATCCAGTGGTGATGTCAACTTCAAGACCTTGATACCTGACTGGAAACTTAAGATGGAGAACCTTCTGATCTTGACCAGTCAAGAAGAACTCATCAGATGCAAGTGCAGTCTCCACTCCAAGCACTTTTGTTCTCACTGCATCCACTGAGACATGTGGTGGGAATGGCAAGAGAATTGAGCTTGCGTGTTGATCATATTCAAGAGTCATCGTTCTTCTCTTGATCATTGATCCAGTGTACCTCTCAGCAATGTCAATGCTCATGTTGATCAATCTTCCAATCAAAGTGTCATCATCACTGTGATCAATACCCATGAAGCTCTTTGCCTCTGAGAGAGCAACAATGGTGTCAGTTGATGTGGTGTTGATTGTCTTGCTATATCCTAGTGATTGCCCTTGATTGTTAGTTGACAGAGAAGTGTATGTTTCCATTGATTTGCAATTCTTTCAGTTGAGTTCAGTTGTGTACATACAAGGTACTGTTTTTTGATCAATCTTGATAATTGACAAAAAAAAAGACAACCTGATCTCCTCAGATTGCCTTATACATCTACCAAATATAACTATGCTACTTTCTACTATTCGGCAATATCATCTTTTTCAAGATCTTCTGCAAGTAGCTGTTGATCTTCATCCTCAAGCTCTGATCTGAGCTCATTGTATCTGAACTCAAGTCTGTCCTGCTCCATCCTGAATCTCTCTTCTTCCTCAAAGCTTGATCCATATCCGAGTCCATGATTCCATCTTTCAATCAGTGTCACTGTTAAACTCCTTATTGATGATTGATTGAAGATTGCTCTTGAGCACCCATGAACGGTCTCTGTCGATCACTCCTTTTCTCTCAGTCCACTTGAAGTTCTCATTGCCATAGAGCTTCTTGATGTCATAGCTGACTCTGTGAGTGAAGCCATCCTTTGATTCACCCTCAAGACTGAAGTAGGTGAAGTTCTGTCTTGCGTATGGAAAGCTGATGTCCATCTCATAGGTTGTGATCTGTTCATCTCTCCAGTCTTTGCATGTAATTGTTGTTAGTGTTCCAGTCATTTTTTTTCTCCGTTTTAAAGGGATCCCGAAGGATCCCATTGTTTGTGTTTTGTATTATAGTTAAAATGGTTTTTTAATTCAAGCTGTTTGAAATTGTCTCCATCTGATGGTGTTTTGATGATGTTCCCAGTCAGGACATGAACCATAACCAGTTTTCCATCTCATTGGAGTTTCACAGATTGTCTGAACCTTTCTCATGACATCAACAAATTCACAGACCCAATCCTCATCAAGCACTGGCTTTCCTTCTTCCATTCTCATCACTCCATTCATTGAGAGATATGACAAGTCATACACAATTGTCCAAATCCTGAAGAAGTAGATATTACTGTCTTTGAGATTGAGCAAATACATTGCCAAATCCCAATCAATGATCCCTCGATCAACACAGTCATTGTGTAGTTGTTTAAATCTGTTTTTATATTCAATTGGTAGTTGTTCGTTGAAGATTGTTGCTTTTTGATTTTTCATGATAGTGTGTTTTTTGTATTTGTATTAAAGGGATCCCGAAGGATCCCGTTTTGATTTAGATTGTGTATTCTTGAGTGACATAGTGATCTTGGTCTCTGATCACCACTTCCAATTTCAAGTTTGGGTATCTGTTTTTGAAGTACTTGATTCTTGGTACGAATTTCTTAACCATTTCATTCAAACTTCCTTGCTCCCATTTCCAATCTGCATACGCATGTTTGATTGTAAGATCTGAACCAAGCATTGAATCTTTTCTTTGAATCAATGTTTGCATATCAATTTTAAATTCAATGTTTCTGTGTTCTGCAAGTAGTTTTTTGATTTCTGAAGTTGTCATTGTGATAGTGTTTTTGTTCTTGTGTTTCTTAATTCAAGAGTAATATATGAAATATTTCATATACCAGTCAAGTGTTTTGTCAAAGAAAATGAAAAAAAAGTGAAAAAAAATTAATTA
>Ga0181393_1000826_pt1 | contig 11481 bp, 12 predicted proteins | sample 16SPOviralmetaG_FD_130122 | JGI IMG/M metagenome (GOLD analysis project Ga0181393, IMG submission 130122) | Marine viral communities from the oligotrophic San Pedro Time Series (SPOT) site, San Pedro Channel, CA, USA - 16 SPOT_SRF_2010-10-21 | ecosystem: Environmental > Aquatic > Marine > Strait...
ACATAAGGAAATTTTCTGAAAATTTATTGTATAATAGAATAAAAAAAAGTTACAGAATTTTTACACCTAAATATAAGAGAGCCATTTTCCAGTTAAAAAAAGCAAACCTTAAACCTTATGGGTATGGGGCATTTTATTTAAACTCTAATTTAATGGGAATGTTATATTTTTTGATGCCATAGGAATTATTGTGTCGTGGCTTATGTGATGTGCTATTTTCTTTCTTAATATTATATTGGAATTCTTCGAGTTGTTTATTTACGTCCTCTTTATCTATATCCATTAAATTATAAAAAGAAAAAAAAAATAATTTATAAACTTATATAGATAATGGAATATGAAAACGACGCTTCGAACTACGACCTAACAATTCTTCCAGTTAAAGAAGATCCTAACACAAAGAAATATAGGCCTACACACCCTAACCTATTGGCACCACCTTTTAGAATAGCAGTTGTGGGGTCGAGTAGGAGTGGTAAATCTAATTATTTAATGAACTACTTTAGGTCTGATTTTTATGGTGAAAGCAAAAAGAAAAATATTCCTCGCTGTTTTGATAAAGTAATAGTTTTTAGTCCTAACATGGGGTTCGATAAAACAACTAAGGCGTTACAAGACATTGCTGGTGAAGAAAACATAAGGATGGATTACCACGATTCATATATAGACCAGATTGTAGAACACCAAAAAAATAGTGCCGAAGAAGATAGGGATAGAATTTTAATTATAGCCGATGATTTATTGGCTATGGGTTGCTCACCTACGGCCAAGTTATTTACAATATCTACATATCTTCGTCATTTAGATTGTAGTATTATTTATTTGACCCAGACCTATCAATCCCATAAATCGTTACCACCTGTAGTAAAAAATAATTTAGAAGGAGTCGTCTGGTTCCGCAGTCCATCTGCTAAACAGATAAAGGCCTTTTCAGAGGATTTAGGTGGCACGTTCGGCAGCCAACAGAATGTCGAAGCAATTATAGATTATTCATGTAAAAAACCATATAATTTTGCCTTCTTTAACTATAGAGATTTATGTGCTTATCACAATCATGACTCGTTATTATATGAAAAATATGATGAAAATGGGGGATTCGGTCCAGAATTTACTGGAAGCGCTCTCGATAAAACGGAAATAGACTCGGATTCTGAAGTTTGAATTGATGCCCTAACCTCAATAGATATAATTTATCTTTGCTTCTTTTAGATAAAATAGTTTTATTATTCCTTGTTATGTGTAATTGATAACCACTGGACATTTTATATATATTAGTTTTGAATTCTCTACTTTTGTTACAAGAATTACATAGAATATTACGAAATAAACCATATTTTTTATTGATTAGATGTTCGTGGTCCATAGTTTTAAAATTTATGCTATCGAATGGTATTTTACACCAGTCACACCATTCCGTATTAATATATCTATTATAAATATAATCTAATTCTTCATCATTTTCATAAAGAAGTCCATTTTTTTTCCACGCTGATTTAGTTCGTGATTTATAATAATTTTTCATTTTTTTTTTAATCAACTTTTATTTCTTTTCAATTTTTTTTAAAGTGTTATTTTATATGAATAGTTTTGAAAACTCACTAAACCAATGGCAATCACAGCGTAATTCAATAGCCCAAGGAATGATAAACGGAAATATTGCTTTGGACTCGGCACGAGGCGGAATGTTAAGAGCAAAAGAAACGATTGAGGCTGGTGCTAAAGAGGCCAATATTTCTGATGCTATCCAGAATCAGATGGAAAAAATGGGTGCCGATTTGGGCATTGACCTTTCTGGTAATGCTGTTGTTCCTGGCGTAGCGACGTTGGCACAAGGTGCTATAAATAGATGGGCTATTCCAGCAGCACAAGCCAGACAAACCAGATTACAGCCATTTTTACGAGCACAGAGACAACGACAGCAATTCCAACAAGACCAAGAAGACTTTGGCGGTGGTGAAGATGGAATACCAATGAGACAAATGAAGCCTGGTGCCTTAGCAAGTGAAAACGCTGATTCCACGGCTGAAGCACAAGCGCCAGAACCGATGGGACAAAAGGATTATGACCCAGAAGAAGAATATGATTTGGATATCCCAGCAAACCAAGGTGTTCCTTCTGGTGGTAGAGACCCAACTTTCAGAGAAGAAGACGAAGGCGAAGACGAAGACGAAGAATTTGATTTCCAATTTCCAACAGACCAAGGTGTTCCATCTTTCGGTAGAGATTTAACCCAGCCTGCTTCTGACACTATGACTACAAGTGACGAAAATATATTTAGTAGAAACCCAGATGTTAGATTGCCAAGCCAGACAGCAGACACATTACCAAGCATAACAGAAGAATCAGATTACTATAATTTACGAGGCTTTGCTGGGCCAGTTCGTCCAGCAAGACTTCAAAACCCAGATGTAGATGATTTAGGCGGTGATTTATTAGACCAAGGCCCAGATTTAGGCCAAATAAGCGGTGGTTTTGCTCCCACAACTGACGCATCGGCACGATTTATTGCTTCTTTTGCTGGCCCCAATCCGCCAAGAGTTCAAGCCGTTCCAGAAGACACCCCAGCCGAAGGTCTAACACCAACAAGTAGAGGTGTTCAGCCCCAAAATTTATTTGAAAGGCAAGATGAGCCATTACCAGAAAGTAGATGGCAACCAACATCAGAAGATAGAGAAGATTTTGGTGGAAATAATGATGCTATTAATGGCAATGCTATTGATGCTAATGTAGCCGATAGTAGAGATATGAATGATTTAACTGCTCAAGCCTCGCAAACAGCCGATAAAACCAGTAGTCAATTAGACACAACTTTAGAAGATTCTGTTGGTAAAGAAGAAACCAATGTAGCCGAAAGTTTAGGCGAACAAGCTGGTGAAGAGACTGCCGAAATCGGAACTTCATTATTGAGTGGTTTATCAACTGCGGCGAGTGTGTTAGGCGGAATTGCTGGAATTGCTGGAATTGGTTTTGGTGCCTATGGAATATATGAAAGTATAGAAGATGCTCACGCGGCGGCTAATCAGCCAACTGACCCTTATGCCAAAGTGGAAGGAATGTTGGCTTCAGACCAAAGTAAAATGGATACTATGAATGCTTCTATATCAAGTGACCAGTTTGCCAGTAAATTAGGTAATGTAACACCCAGTTTCGGTTCGTTAGCCGTGCCAACAATAGATACAACACAACAATTACCTACTGGTGGTAGATTTTAACTCTTTTTGCTATTCTTTTTTTGAAAAAGAATTGAAATATATTTTAATTATTCTTATTTAAGAATAATCTAAGTATAGTATAGTAATGTTGGCGACTTATAAAAAATATAAAACAAAATCCGAATTGTTAAACGCTATAGTCTATAATGAAAAAGGAATAATATTTAAAAATGGTAAATATGATTTTTATTATGACCCAGCGGCAGCAGATTTTTATAAAAAATATTATAAAAATAAGTCCCAACTTAAGATACATGAAATAATATATGACACTGAGAGCAGTCGAATACCACTATATTTAGATATTGAATATAAGACAAACTCAGTCAGCCATGACTTATTAGATTTATATTTATCATTAATGAAAGAATATATATTAACTAATCATAATGATATTTTTCAACTCGGTCCGAAGACCGATTTTAAGTCCCATTTTAAGATATGTTGTGCTACCAGAAAAGACGGCAAGTTTATTAAAAACTCATACCATCTCATTTATAGGAATAAAAAAAAACCAGTTTGTTTTAAAACTACTGGCCAAATAAAAACCTTATTAAAAAATATAGATAGTTGGATATTAACATCTAAACCTAATCATTATGCTCAATTGCATTGTAGAGATGAGACGGCTGGGTTATTATCTGATATAGATGTGCCAGATTTATCAATATATTCATTTAAATTGAGACAATTTAATAGTTTTAGATGTCCAAAAGCCTTGAAAGATTTACCCAATTCATTATTAAAATTACCAGAGGATTGTGATATTGATGATTTTAAAAATTATTTTGTAAATTATTGCCCTGCGAAGTCCAATGTAGTAGAAATTATACAATCTAAAATGAACGTCGCAACAGCAAATATATTACCTAAAAAGGTAATTAAAAACAACTATACCGAAATACCTAAACAAACTATATGTGAAGTTAAAGAACGAATGGCTTGTCCGCATAAAGATAATGGTAAAATTATAAAACAATCAATATTAGATGATTCGTTTAAATTTATTATAGAAGATACTACATCTAATTGTTTAAATTGTGGTGTGCCACACAGCGGTAGTGATGGCCAATATTATATTATAGTTAATTTAGGTAAATATTATTGGGGTTGTTTTAATAGTGATAAAAGAATTTTATTAACTAAAACAGAAGAAGGAATTATAAGTCATTGGGATTATAAATTCGAAGATACTACAAGAATAGATGTTAGATTACCAATGCTAACTGAATTGAAAGGTGAAGGTTCTACATTCCTCTTAGAGAGTGCTAAGGGAACTGGTAAAACAGAAGCAATGATAAAATTTGTAAAAGATATAGATAAATCGAAATCTATATTATTGATTTCTTATAGAGTATCGTTATGTAATAAATACCAAAGTGATTTTGCCGAACATGGATTAGATTTTTCATTATATTCTGATAAAGACCAAGGGGAACGTAGTAGGTTAATATGTTGTTTAAATTCAATAAAAAATAGAAATGAAGAAGACCCAATGAAATGGGATATAATTATAATAGACGAAATATATAGTGTTTTAGAACATTTTAATAGTGATATGAAAAATAAAATAAGTAATCTATTATATTTTGAGCGATATATTAAAGGTTGTGATTATCTATATTGTTTAGATGCTCATTTAAATAATATAATGGTAGTAGATACTTTGAAGGCATTGAGAGAACCAGACCAATTTACTTGTTGGAAAAATACCAAAAGTCATTCATACGAAGACTATACATTTAATTTAATGCGAATTGTAAAAAATGATAAAAATTATGAAAGAGATGTAATTATAAATAAATTGTTAGAAGATGTAAATAATAATAAAAAAATAGCAGTAGTTAGTTCAACCAAATCATTATTAGAATATATAAATGAGTTATTAATAGAAAAAACAACCGCCAAAAAAATTAAAATTTACACCAGTGCTACAGAAGAAAACATAAAAAAAAATGATTTATCGAATGTAGAAACATCTTGGAAGAATATTGATGTTATATTGTATAGTGCTACAATCTCGGCTGGTGTTAGTTATAATGATATTGATAAAATTACTGGATTTAATAAAGTCTATGCCTTCCTAAAATGTGGCTTAGATGTTCCAAGCCACAATTCAGCAGACCAAATGTTAGCAAGGATTAGACAAACTACAGATAAAGAGATGTGGGTTTATTATGATGATAGACATACGAACGTATGTCCAACTATATATGATATAAAAAAAGATTTACAAAGGGGGACGAGTTCTGGATTATCTAATTTACCAGAACCATATATGAACCAAATAGGTATAGATGAAAATTTTAATAATGTTTATAACATTGACCATTGGTCATATAAACTATGGGAACGATGTATATCAGAAAGATTATATTATAGTAATTCTGAAAATTATATAAATTATGTAATTAAATCCTATTGTAATCCAAGAGACGATAGTTTATTTGCTGGTAGAGGAATGGAGTTTATTGAACACTTCCGAACTGGTGATGATGACGAAGATTTAATTGTTCGTGAAGCAGAAAAGCGTAGAGAAGATTGTGATAATAAAGAGACTATTAGACAATACACTATTATATCGAGTGTTCATAAAGACCCAATGTTTAATTCAACTACTCAAGAAGATAGAATAGTTTATGAACGATTTGAAGAATTATGTAAAAATTATGATTTATCATTAGATAAAATATTAAAAGAAGATGATGCCATAAATATAATTAAAGATATCCAAGAAAGGCATGAATTAAAAAAATATAAAAGACAAAAAGAGTTTATAAAAATATTAGGAATAGAAGAGCATAATAGTTATTTACAAAATTTAAATAAAAGGAATTTACCATTGGAATCAATAAAAGAAATATCTAATAAAAATGGATTAAAATTTCCACAAGGTTTAGGAACAGAAAAAATGATTCAAGTCCAGATGTATAAAACTATGGTAGATTTATGGTCTGTTGTTGTTGAAAAAAAAATAAATAACAAAAATGTTTTAAAAATCTATGAAAAAGTTATAGAATATAATAATAAATATAAATGTAGAGATGTATCGCATTTAGAAGTTATCCAAAATAAAATATATAAATGGCAACAAGAAAATACTACTAAGGATATATATGATTGTAATAGAGATGATTGGTTAAGAATAAATCAATTAGAAAAATATGGATATATAGATATATTAAAAGAAAAGAATTGGAAACCAACGTCAAGTAAAAAAATAAGAGAAAATAGAATTAAAGCAAGAATAAATAAAAGTTGGGTAGATTCAGATTATAAACGTCACACGCCATCGTGTTGGACAAATAAAGAATTAAAAAAATTTGTTAGTAAAATTTTTGAGAAAGAAATTGGATATAAAATAGAATCTAATTCATTTATATCTATATTTAATAATTGGGATTATATACGCTTTTAAGAAAAGCGTGCCAAAAGTAAAATTTTTTTCTGGGTTAATACTATAAATGATTTTAGAAGGATTAAATAGTTCAACTAATAAATTTCAACCTATAACTCTAAGTAGTGATGGTTCTATGTCACAAACAAGAGAATTAAATAGAAAAGTTGATAATGTAGTTTTAAATTGCCCACAAAATCAATCAGTAACATCAACGAGTTTTGGCAATATATTTAGTAAAATGATTATAATTGGAACAGCAACTAATTCATTACACGATGTAAAAATAGAATGTAGTGATGACGAAATTACATGGTATTTTTCTGGAATAAAATTAACCAGAGATGAAAATAATACTTATTATTTAAATATACCATGGTTCGTCCAATATTTTAGATTTAGTGTAAGTAATTTAAATTATGTTGGAACTACCAAAGATGAATTGAGAATTACTCGTATTTTAGATTAAATTTTTTTTCTTGTCTAATATTACTAAATGAGCAACACTTTATTAAATGGTTTAGATAGAACTAACAATAAGGTTTTACCTTTAGATGTTTCGGCCGCTGGTAAATTACAAGTCCAAATGTCTGGTGGTGGTGATGCCACAGCGGCTTTACAGACGGCTGGTAATAGCACTTTAACAAGTATAGACGGAAAAATTTCGGCCTGTAACACTGGTGCTGTTGTAGTAAGTTCTGGAACTATTGCTGTGTCCGCTGTGTCTGGAACTACAGCCGTCTCGGCCGCTTCATTACCTTTACCTACTGGTGCTTCCACAGCGGTTAATCAAGCCGCACATGAAGCCAAATTAGACGATATTATTGTTGAAGTTAAAGGCGATAAAACAGTTACCAATATTGAAAGTTCAAAACTTATTACCAATGGTTCCTTATCCTCGGAAATCGATGTTGGAAACCATAAAAATATCGTCATCTACGGAGAGTCGGATATGCAAGGCTCGTTGGCTGTTGGATACCTTCACACCTCTGGAGGCACGGCTTACTATGACTCTAACAAATTAGTTATGGCTAATGACCCTGCTGGTGGAACAGATTATAGTTTTGCTATTTCATTACCAAATGTTTCCAACCGCTACTTAGTTCTTAAGAATGTTTCAGGTTCAAGCATGACCATATCAATGTGGGCATCGGTATCTAATTAAATCTATTTTTTTTTACCCAATTCTTTTTTATCTACTTTGGCTGCTTTTCCACCCCCAACAGCCGAATACAATCTGGCAATCCCCCATTGCTTTGCTGATTTAACATTAGGTCGCACAGACTTAGGGTTTGATTTAAAAGCACCCATGCCCTTCTTTACTATTTTATTTGCCGACGCTGTAGATATGCCAGATAATTTTGCTATTTTAGCAACAGAATTAGAGGTATCTAAAGGTTGTCCATGTTTTTTATTAAACTTTTCTTTCCAAGTTTTTGCCATTATATTATATAATATAATTTTATAATGCCTAAAGCAACAGAAAAGTGGAAAGAAGAAAAGCCTTTATATAAACCAGTTCATAGTTTAAAAAAAGGAAAGAAAGGTAGTGTCTATGTAATGAAAGATGGTAAAAAACGTCTAATTCATTTTGGCGATGCGTCAATGACGGATAAAAAAAAGGGGGCGAGTGATGCCCAAGTAAAATCTTATAGAGCCAGAAGTGGTGGTATAAGAAATAAAGAAGGAAAACTAACAAAAAACGATAAAAATTCTGCTAACTATTGGAGCAGAAAGATTAATTGGTAATTAAAAACGTCCAGAACCTTGACTATAAAACCTCTGTCCTATTGATGTATCGAATGGATTCTGAATATCCGTCTGTAACTGATATTGTGTTGCTTTTGCTTGAGGTGGGGGTGGTAGAGGTAGATTTATAGGTGGTGCTTGTGCTGGTGCTGGTTTTTGCCCAGTATCGTCAGGGTCTCTATTGTCGGTGCCTGCTGGTCCGCCACCACCTTGGTCGGAACCTGGCCAATCCTCTGGGCTACCGCCAGCAACGGCACCACCCTGTCCAGCATGACCGAAAACTTTGTTTATATCCTTAGCAAAACTATTTCCCATTGTTTTATATATAAATAAAATATTTTTTTATTTTATGAAGATAGTTAAATATATATTGGAATTTCTATCTAAATTATCACTATCTTGTAAATCAAGTTGTTGTGAGTCCAGTTGTCGAACTGGTAAATTATCAATACCTACCTTGCCTGACATCGAGAGTCACTCGGGTGGGATGGTAGAGACCTTGGAACAAAGCACCATTTGAGTTAGTAATTCTAATGCTCATTTCGTTATGATTTGTTAAATGTTTATTTTTTAAAGGGTGGTAAATTAAATTATATGGTCTGGTAAAATAAGAGCCAGCGGTAGGAATTGCCACACCTTCTTCGCCAACTGCCAAAACGGCAATTGCTTTTCCACTCGTATTTTTTTCTCTTGAGTTTATGAGATGGTTATCTAAATGAACAACCATTTCTTGACCTAATTCTGGCCCATTAGGGTTCATTGTAGCGGCATCGCACACTAATAAATTAGACAACACATTAACTACATTTGCTACATCGTATTGGGCTTTGTAACCTAATATGGTTCTTAAGTTTCCATAATCAACATTTATACTATTAATGACTTGTAAAGAATTGTTAGCAACATCATCGGCCACATTAGCCTTCAAACTTTCAGCAACATTTACACGAGCGATTACATGATTTATTAATATCGTGCAATCGTTATTTCCACCTACTAAAGTTAGCACATCTCCGTCTGATAAATCACCAGTTCCAGGATTTACTACAACGGCTCTGGTCACAGCACCAGCAGTAACAGCCACTTGAAATGTAACGCCACTCGCTCCTTGGACAGCAAGGGTTTGTCCATCAGTATATCCAGTTCCTGGGACAGTTATAACTAAACTTTGTGAATTAGCAGCAGTGCCGTCGTAAGTTCCAGCAGACTGAGTTCCAGATTGGGCACCTATGAATTGTATAGCACCAGGTTGGTATTGGCCACCTTGGGCTAAGCAATCATATTCAACTACTTGACCAGTATTAGATATATCCCTACATAAAAATCTACCTCCTCTATCTGTTAGATTACCAGCACCATCATCTTCCCAAACTTGAATTTCTTCACCAGCAATATATCCACCAGCATTATTTAATAAACCTGTAATCTTTGTTGGAACACCAACTTCTTTAAATATAATATTTTCGGCATCAGTAGTGTCGCCTATTTCTAAAGAGCCAAAAGCACTTCTCTGGAAAAAATCTCCTTTAACAAAAAAATCATCAGTGTATTGGACTGAATTTCTATTAGTTCCTACTTGGTATTCTGTTCGAACACCAGCCGCATCTTCTTTATAATAATGAACATATCTATCAGTAGGCATATTAGGAAAGGCTGCTGGAACAACCATAATTAAAGTATCGGTAATTTCCCAATATTGACCAGCGGTAATAATATCTGTAGAGACACCAGCAATCAATTCTCTAATTTCTAAATTACCAGCATTAGGACCCACATTATCCTTTAATCTAATTTCGTAATCTGCTAAATTAGCACCTATAGGGCCGACGCCTGGTGTAGAATTTTTATCTAAACGGAAAGAAAAATAATCAGTGTTGTTAGTATATGCTGGGCCTCTGGCACCTATTTTAAATGATAATTCGCACGACATGTGACTGGCACCATTTTCTAATCTCATAGGTGTTGCTTTAAAATCTGTAGTTCCGAAATGAGTAGAAAATCCACATAAATTCCACGAGTTAGTTAAGTTAGTATTTAACATATTACCAGCCGAACCTTTTGCTAAATTAGTCATTTCACCTCTACGTGCTTGGGTAAATGCGTCGCCATTGGGTCCATTATATAAATCATTTAAATTGAGTATATATGGTTTAATATCTACTGGGTCGAATCTAAAATTAGTTTGAATTCCACCTTTGACATTATCAACATGGGTAGATGCCGAGTTTGCTGGAAACAAACCTAAAATTCTTGGTGAGGCATTAAATAAATAAGCATTACGAATATCTGTTTGGATAACCGCCGCTAAGTCTTCAAGAGTTTGATAAAAGCCAGGAACTACAACTACAGTGAAAGGTGTTTGAGCACTACCTAATTGAATAGAAGTAATAAAATTATTAGTATTATCTATAGTATAACCTCGGTGTAAAGTAAATGAGGCATTAACTAAACCTACTTCAGAATTGGGGTCAATTTGTAAGCCTTCTGGAAAAAAGTTCGTAAATCTATTAGCGTCAGCATCGTTATTTGAGACTAAAGTGATTAGCATTATATATAATTTAGGTATATAATTTTTTGAATAAAAAATAATATTTATATATTTTATGACTAAACAACAAAATTACATCGATGATGATGCTCGGTTTAAAAGCCAATGGGTATTCGGATTAAAACATGTTAAAAATAAATTAAAAAAAGAAGATATTAAGTTTAATGAAAATGATGTATTCGATTTCAATTATAAAGAAGGTAAGCCTGTGGCTGTGTCGAAGAAAAAAAAGAAATATGATGTAAATAATAAACTACAGATGAGTTTTTACAATGAAAAGATGAAAACATATAAACTTAGTTAGATAAATCCATTGTTTCGTTGCCATCTTGATTAATAGTCCAAGATAATTCTTTAATTACATCTACATAAACATTATATTCTTTATTATCAGTAGTATATAAAATACCAAATGTTTCGCCATCAGCATCCTCATAATTATAACCAATAGCATCGTTAAGTTCGCTAACCGATGCGTGGTCTAAAATATAACCTTTAATAGATTCTGATAAATCAGTTGAATCTAACTCGTATTTTAGATAATCTTCCATACTATAGATTGCTAATTCTTTTTC
>Ga0181393_1000838_pt1 | contig 11407 bp, 8 predicted proteins | sample 16SPOviralmetaG_FD_130122 | JGI IMG/M metagenome (GOLD analysis project Ga0181393, IMG submission 130122) | Marine viral communities from the oligotrophic San Pedro Time Series (SPOT) site, San Pedro Channel, CA, USA - 16 SPOT_SRF_2010-10-21 | ecosystem: Environmental > Aquatic > Marine > Strait...
CCGGTGCGTTGCAGAGCTTTTCCTTTGACCTTGGAAACTCCCTCACTTACAGGGAGCTTGTTGGGGGTACAAAGGAGGTTTTGATTACTGATCGAGCTGCCACTGGCTCAGTTTCTATTGAGGCTGTCCTGATGGCAACAAAAGACTACTTTGCTTTAGCCGTTGATGATGACGCGGCCCTAGGCAACCTCCAATTCACGCATGGGTCTGCAGCTGGCAACATTGTCCAATTCACGTCAAGCAAGGTAGATATTGGAGATGTGGCTTACGGCGATTCTGACGGCATCGCGATGCTTGAAATCCCGTACACCTGTGTTCCCGATTCGGCTGCAAACGCTGAATTCGACTTGGTGTTTACGTAAGCTGTAATTGTTTGGGGTAATTGGGAGCCTTTGCGGGCTCCCTTTTTTTGTGTATGCTGAGCCGGCTTATCGTTTTATCTAATGGCTTTTGTTCGTAAGAAGAATAAAACCTTCAAGTGGCCCGTTGAAGTGCGAGAGCCAAGCTCAGATCGTCCTGGCGAGTTCGAGACCTCTGAGTTTGTCGCTATTTTCAAAAGGGTGAAGATGTCTGAATTAGAAAAGATGGGGGACGCCACCGGCCTGCCCTTCCTTGAAAAGATCATGGTGGGTTGGGAAGGTATTGAAGAAGATGGGCAAGAGCTGCCTTTTTCCAAGTCAATGTTGAAGGAGTTCGCGGATGACGTTGACTGGCTTAAGTCAGTTCTCAACGCTTACACTAATACCTATTCAGAAGGCGAAGCGGGAAACTAGCAGACGCTGCTGTCTACTGGGTCTCTGGCGGCGAAATTGTCGAGGATAAGACCAAAGACGATGCAGCAGCGTTTGGCATACAACTGCCAAAGTCGAAAAAAGAAGAGTCAACTGATTTTGAGGTTTGGGAGGAAAACTGGGAAACCGTACAAATTTTTCTGCGTGCGCAGACTCAGTGGAACGTATCCATGGATGGTCTTGTTGGGCTGAAATACGAAGTGTTACTGGGTTCCGGTGGCTTGTTTGACCTATACAATGTGGAGAATCGCACTGACGTGCTTGAGCGTCTTCAGGTAATGGAGGCGACAGCCCTAACCGAACTAAGGAAGCGCTCAAATGGCAGCAGGCATGGTTGACAAGATCAAGATTGCCCTAAACATCACGGATAGTGGGGCGACAGAGGTTGTCAAAAAGCTCGAGTCTTCTTTCCGTGGTCTAGCCAATGCTGCCACTAAGCTCGACACCCAAGGCATTAGCAAGGTCCGCGATCGAGTAAAAAGCTTTGACGGCGCAAGCCGTAAAAATATTGAAACTATCAAAGGGCAAATAGATGCCATGCAAGGCTTGCGCCGTCAAGCTGAGATCGGCTCAAAGCAGTTCAAGCAACTTACTGGTGACATTAATAAATACAGTCAAGAGCTAGCAAAGGCAGAAGGTCGCGGCAGGCGCAGGGGCGGTGGAGTTGGTGGCTTTGCAAAAGGAGCGGCAGGTGTTGTGGGTACTGCTCTTGGAGCAGGTGTTTTTGCTGGACCTGAAGGCTTTGCAGGTGCAGCGATTGGAGGTGCCCTTGGTGGCCGAGCAGGCGCATATATTGGCGCAGGTGTTGGCGTTGTGGCAAAAAACGCAAGGCAGGGGTTCAGTGACATTGCTGAAACCACTGCAAAATTTGGAGCTTATAAAATTGCATTGGCTGGCGTCAGCACCGGCCAAGAAGATTACGCAGAAAGTCTCAAGTCTGTAACTGAGCTTTCAGGACGATTCGCTTCTCCTATTACTGACACTATTCAGCAATACACCAAACTCAAGGCGAGTGTAGTTGGCGCTGGATTAAGCACAAAAGAAACTGATCTAGCCTTTAAAGGGCTTTCTGCAGCAGTCGTTGCAACAGGTGGCGACCAGCAAGATTTAAACTCTGCGTTAAGAGCAGCATCTCAAGTCTTCTCCAAGGGTAAGGTAAGTGCAGAAGAATTACGTCAACAAATCGGCGAACGCTTGCCTGGTGCGTTTACAATTTTCGCTGATTCAATGGGTATCAGTACACAGGAACTGGATAAGCTTCTTGAGCAAGGCAAAGTAACTCTTGGTGATTTTGTTAACTTTACTGGAGAACTAGAATCAAGATTTCAAGTCACTGCGGATGCGCTTGCAGAATCTTCTCAGTTTGCAGGCAGAAGGCTGTCAAAAGCGTTTACAGACGCTTCGATTGCATATGGTGGCTTTTTTCAGAAGGTTGGCGCAGGTTTTCAAGACCAAACGACTGCACTGCTAAAATTTGTGACTACAAATAAGGAGGCTTTTCAGAAAGTAATAGCCAACGTGGTCGTGTTCGCTCAAGACTTTGTCAAAGTCTTCAAGGATATTGGCGAGGCTATATTTGATATATTTGGCGGACTTTTTAAGAGCATTGGAGGATTCATTGTTGGTTTTGCCAAGATTGCTTTAAACGTAGTTGGCGCCATTACAGATAGGATCCGACAGACTTTGGCTGAAAAGCAATTTTTGCAAAAAGGCGGAGGCGGACTACAAGAGCTTGGCAGATTAAAGGCAGAAGCGAATCGTGAAATAAAAGAAGAGACAGGGCAAGATCCACGTTTTACGATGCTTGGCTCTGAGGTCAGGGAACAGTCTTATCAACGATATTTAGAGAAAATTGGTGCGAAAGAGTCGGAAGCGACTAGGAATGCGCGAATTCAAAATATTATGGATCAGTTCAAGTTGGATATCCCCACTCTGTTTGGAAAAGATTTCAAAACTGGAGGCTTGGGCGGCGACAACTTAGACGGCGGCGACAACTTAGACGGCGGCGGCGAAAAAGCTCGAGCCAGCCAACGTATGGTTGGGCTTACCGAGAGGCTTGCGCATAAAACAGGCGAGATTGGCGAGCGTGAACTGATCACTCTTAAATACATGATTGCAAGGCAAAAAGTTCTTGACAATAATCTTTTGCCAGGGACAGACAAGCAAGTTAATCTGAACAAAGCACTAGCTGCCTTCCGTAAGCAAATTACTGCTCTTGACGAAAAAGAAGCAAGTGCGTTGGAAAAAGCACTTGGCGCAAAAGTCAAGTTTGAGCAGTTAGAGGCGAATATTCTTGCGAAGAAGATGGGCTTGACTGGCGAGCAAGTAAAAGAGCAGTTATTGCAGGCAAATATTAACAGCTTGACTGAACGGTTTAAAGATCTACTTATTGAGGCTGGCGTCCCTGCCGAAGAAATTGAACGACGTATCAAAGGCGTTGCTCAAGCGATGGTTGATGCAAAAGATAAGTCGCAGAGTTTCAAGGACCAATTCGGCGAAGGCATAAAAAGCATGGGTGACTTAACGACCAACCTTGCCAATGCTTCAGTAAATGCGTTTAGCTCGATGGGCGACAAGCTCGCGGAATTTGTAACAACAGGAAAAGCTAATTTCAAGGACTTTGCGCGATCACTTCTCGCCGATTTGTCGAAAATTTTCATCAAGTTTGCGATGTTTCAGGCTATTAAAGCCGTCACAGGATTAAATTTTGGAAACGGAGGGGTCTTTGGGGCATCAGCCCCAGCGCCGGATCCGTTGACACAGCCTGGCGTGATGCTGGCAGCCAACGGCATGGCTTTTGCCAAGAACAAGATTGTGCCTTATGCGAAGGGTGGCATTGTCAAAAAGCCCACGTTCTTTCAGTACGCAAATGGTGGCTCTGGGAGCTTTGGCTTGATGGGTGAAGCTGGGCCTGAAGCGATCATGCCCCTGCGTAGAGGGTCCAATGGCAAGCTTGGGGTTGAGTCTTCCGGTGGAGTTGGTAATGTAGTCGTGAACGTTGACGCATCAGGATCTAGCGTGCAAGGCAGTGGACCTTCTGCTTCAATGCTTGGCAAGGCAATTGGTGCTGCTGTTCAAACTGAGCTAATCAAGCAAAGACGACCTGGAGGACTTCTTGCGCGATGACAGCAGAATTTAGCACTGCAGGTATTCGTACTGACACTAATGTCAGTACGTTTACTGATGCTGCACCTGATTACGGCATCAGCAAGGCAAGTAAGCCCAGCGTAAGAACTGTTCAGTTTGGCGATGGATATCGGCATGATTTTGTGATGGGCCTGCATCAAAATGCAAAAGTTTGGTCATTAAGGTGGGAGAACAGGACAGAGACAGACGCTGACGCAATTGAAGCGTTCTTTGACAAGCGAATCGATACAGACAGAGGCAAGGCGTTTAATTGGCAAGCTCCAGGGGAAAACGCTTTTGGTCGATATATATGCACTGAATGGACTAGAGAATTTCCATACTCAAATCTTGCGACGATTACAGCAACATTCCAAGAGGTCTACGACCAATGACAAATAGCGTCCCAGTAAGCGAGCTTCAAAGTGCTAGCGGTTTTGCAATTATTGAATTATTTGAGCTTGAGCTTACAGAAGGACTTCACTACACTACCAATGATACACCTGACACTAAACTTACATATCGCTGGCACAATGGCTCGAGCCGTAATGACAATCGTAGAATATTTTTTGGGGGCAATGCTTATGATCGAATGCCTATAAAGGCGGATGGTTTTGAGTATAACGGTGCGCAAGCCAGCAGCCTGCCTAGACCAACGCTAACTGTTAGTAATCTGTTTAGTACAATTACTGCGGTACTAACAGGAGTAAATGCGGTTACTCCAGGGAACGACTTAACTGGAGCAAAAGTAACAAGGATACGCACGTTGGCTAGATTCCTGGATGCAGATAGTTTCCCTACTGATGTAAAATTTCTTATCGCTGAGGACGGGCGCACGCCATCCACATACGACGGGCATTTGCTGGTGAGAGAGTCAAATGACCCAGCCGAGGACGGAAACAATCTTATGGCGGCAGACCTTAGGGGCAATCCATTTGGAACGCCTAACGCGAACAATAAGTTCCCAGATGAGATATATTATATTGATCGTAAGGCTACTGAAACAAGAGATTTTGTAGAGTTCGAGCTAGCTTCTCTTATGGATTTAGCTGGCGTAAAGCTCCCAAAAAGACAGGTACTCCCTAAAGACTTCCCAGGTGTGGGGACATTTATCGGATGAGTTGGAAGATTGATGCCTTAGCGCACGCAAAAAAAGAAAGCCCGCGTGAATGTTGCGGGCTACTGGTATGCATCAAGGGCAGGGAAAAATACTTTCCTTGCCGCAATCTTGCTTTCAATCCTAATGATCAGTTTATTTTGGCGGCTGAGGATTGGGCTGCAGCAGAAAACAAGGGAGAAGTTACTGCTGTCTTCCACAGCCATCCATATTTATCTCCAGATCCAAGTCCTGCAGACAGGATTGGCTGTGAGAAAAGCGGCATTACTTGGTATATCTGCAACCCTAATACAGAGCAGTGGGCTAAAGCTGAGCCATCAGGCTACAAGCAGCCTCTTATCGGCAGGCAATGGGTTTGGGGTGTAAGCGATTGTTGGACTTTGGCACGCGACTGGTACGGACAACAAGGTATTTCGCTTAGGGATTGGGACCGCCCAACTAACCCTCAGGACTTTATGAACAATCCGAGCTTTGATAGCTGCTGGAAGCAGACAGGATTCAGAGAGCTTTCAAGCGGTGAAGGCTTAGAGAAAGGCGACCTTTTGCTGATGAGTATCATGAACAAAGGCTTGAATCATTGCGGGGTTTACTTGGGCGATCAATTCGTGCTGCATCATCTTGAGCAACGCTTGTCAAGTCGTGACTTATATGGCGATTGGCTACTAAAATGCACGGGTAGGAGGCTGCGCCATGTTACGCAAAATTAAGCTGTATGGCCCTCTTGCCAAGTTTGTTGGGAAGAAGGTTCTGAAGGCGAGCGTCTCAAGCGCAGCAGAAGCTGTTCGCTTCTTGATCGTTAATTTTCAAGGCTTAGAACGTCACATGATGGAGCAAGAATATGTTGTGAGGATCGGAGCACTCGATATTGCGGAAGAACAGTTGCATTACCCAGCAGGTTGCGACGACATCTCATTCATCCCAGTTGTTTCTGGTGCTGGAGGTAATGCAGGGATGATCCTTGCTGGAGCGTTGCTGATCGGCCTTTCGTTCACGCCCTTAGGCCCAGCCGCCTTTGCAGGAGGCACGGGTCTTGGATTGACAGCAACTACGGCTGTTGGTACTTCTGGAATATATCTAGCCGCTGGATCAGCGATCCTTGGAGCGGTTGGAGCTTCTCTCGTATTAGGAGGCGTCTCAGGCTTGCTAGCACCCGGACCAACTGTTCCCAACCGGGATGACGACCCCACAGAGTCGTTTTCTTTTACAGGAGTACAGCAGACATCACGCGCTGGAGTTGCTGTGCCGGTGATCTATGGAGAAACAATGACTGGTTCTGTTGTTATTTCAGCAAACGTAACTGTAGGGGAGGAGGTTGAATAATGAGCGAAATCATTGGAGCTGGGGGCGGCGGCAAGAAAAGTGGAGGCAGCGCCAAGACAGCCAAAGACTCGCTTGACTCTACTTCATTTGCGAAAGTATTAGACTTAATTAGCGAAGGCGAAATCGAGGGAGTTGTTAACACTATTGCCGGCAACGGAGATACAATTCCTACGGGTGTTTTTTTAAACAACACGCCTGTCAGCGCGGCAATCGTCACGGACGGTGTAATCACTCAAAGTGACAACTTTGAAGATGTAAAAATTAAGTTTAAAACCGGAACTTCCTCTCAGTCAGTAATTACTGGTTTTGCTGAAGCCGCTTCTACCACTCCTGTAGGGGTAACAGTGACTAAATCTGGGGGCGGAGTTGTTAGGACGGTTGCCACAGGCTCTGGAGTCGTTGGAGACACTTCCGCCGTTCAAAGGGTCTCAGTGCTAATATCAATCCCGCAGTTGCAAAGAATTGAAGATGATGGGGACATTAAAGGCAGAAGCGTCGAGCTACAAATTCAACTTCAGCAAAATAATGGTGGTTTCGTTACGGCCGAAGAGGATAAGATAGAGGGAAGAACTGGCGACCGGTATCAGAAGCAATACAACATAGACCTAATAGAGTTAACGTTGCCGATCGATATAAAAATAGTTCGCCTGTCAGATGACAGCACCGACCCCAAAAAAGTCGATGCTTTTGAATGGACTTCTTTTACAACCATAAATACAGAGGAAAATAGTTATCCTAATTGCGCCTTGGTCTCCCTGCAAGTAGGGGCTGAGCAGTTTAGTTCTGTGCCAAAAAGAATGTATAGGGTGAGAGGAATAAAAGTAAAGATACCTCACAATGCAACAGTAAGACCTGATGGATCTTTGGCTTACAGCGGGACATTCGACGGCACTCTTGCATCCGCGCAATATACGAACGATCCTTGCTGGTGCTTGTACGATTTATTGACGAACAGTCGATATGGCTTAGGGGACTTCTTAGAAGAAAGCAATTTAGATAAATTTAGTTTTTATGCTGCATCTGCTTATGCGTCCGCATTAGTACGGGCTGGAGACTCAGAAGCAAGCAAGATTCCGGCAACGTCGATTGAAATAAACAAACAGTATGAAATAGCCAAAGTTGGAAACACAAGCTTTGAAAGCATTGGTGCAAGCGATAATAATCTCGGCACATCTTTTCAGGCTACAGCGGCTGGAACGGGGACGGGCAAAGTATTTGAGTTAGAGCCTCGTTTTTCTTTAAACGTCAACATTCAGTCAAGAGAAGAATCCTTTAGTTTAGTCAATAAACTAAGCTCTGTTTTTAGGGCTATGCCTTTTTATAGCGCAGGCAGCATTCATATCAATCAGGACTCTCCAAAGGATTCAAGTTACCTTTTTACAAACGCAAATGTTATAGAGGGACTTTTTACTTATTCAGGCAGCTCACAAAAGACTAGGGCAACGGTCGTGAACGTAAAATATTACGACATGGACTTAAGAGATTTTACTTATGTCACGGTAGAAGACCAAGCGTTGATTAAGAAGTATGGGTCAAACATAAAAACTCTAGATGCGTTTGGTTGTACGTCGCCGAGCCAAGCCCGCCGAGTAGCTAAGTGGTTGCTTTTGACAGAAGCAGAAGAGACTGAAACAGTCACTTTCTCTTGCAGCATTGAAGCTGGTGTTATTGTTCGCCCAGGGCAAGTTATTGAAATAAGTGATTCTGTAAAAGCAGGAGTGCGAAGAGCTGGACGAATTAGAGCTGTTTCTGACGCAAAGACTGTAATCACTATTGACGACACTTCATTGACTGACTTGCCTAATTCAGGCACTAGGACATTGGCTGTTGTCTTGCCAGATGGATCGCTTTCACCTAAGAAGGCTGTTGTAGACATCGTTCCGGGTCAAAAGACAATCCATATTGACCCTACATCGCCGTTCAGCGAAAAACCCAATGTAAATAGTGTTTGGGTTTTGGAGGACATTGGTACGTCTGCTGCGATACAAACATCGACTTGGCGAGTCCTGTCTGTAGTTGAGCAAGAAGAAACTCAATATGCAATTACCGCTCTTGCTTATAACGCAAGCAAGTACGCGAACGTAGAGCAAGGTCTAAATCTTGAAAGGCGAGATATAACGAATTTAAACGAAGTCCCACCTACACCAAAGTGGAAAGGCGATAGCGAAACAACTGGCATTACCCAAGTGCTTTACAAGCACAGAGACATGATTAGAGTAAAAATCCTTGCAAGATGGCAAGGCATATTAGGGATTGAGCGATATATGGTGCGGTGGCGGTATGAGCAAGGAGATTGGCAGCAGCGTGACTTTGTAAGAGGTACAGACTATGAAATATTAGATACTTTGCCGGGTGTTTTTGACTTTAAGATTAGAAGCGTTAATGCTGCTGGTGTTAAGTGTGCAACAGCACTTGAAGGTTCATTTACAAGCGTCGGCAAGTCAGCAAGTCCTAGTGAAGTAACTGGCTTTACGGCTAGCCTTGACCCTCATGTCGGAGTGTCCTTGAGCTGGAACGATATGCAAGCCTTGGCTACCGCTGATAACGGGTTTGCTGACTTGGATATCGTTGCGTATGAAATTAGGCTTGGCGAGGTTTGGGAGTCTTCAACAGTAATAGCCACGAAAATAAACAGCACAGAGCTAAATCTGCCATTCCTCGGCGCAAACAACTCTCAGTCTGTAGGCGTTGGCTCGTTCAAGTATTTAATTAAAGCTATTGACTCAGATAACAATCAGAGTGAAACCGCAGCATTAGCGACTCTTACTGTCGCAGGCCATAATGCACCATTGAATATAACGGGAACAATGCTCTCAAGCATTGGGCAAATTGTTATCCAGTGGGATGAAGCGACAGGAGGTTCTTATAGTATTAGCCATTATAGAATAAAAGTAGATGGGTTGGAACTTAAGCAAGTAACAGCAACAACGTTCCAAACTGCTTTGGACAAAATTGGCAATAACATTACGTACGAAATAATTCCAGTCGATATTGTGGGCATAGAGGGAACAGCGGGCACCTATGAAGTTGCTGTGGGGCCGGTGGATACTCCAGTTGTTAATGCTAGTTACAGTGGAAGATTGCTAGATCTTACCTGGTCTGAGGTTTCAACTCCAGTTGTTTTAAGCGATGGCTCTAATTCCAGCATAAGAGTCAATGAATATATTGTTGCAAACGTCACTGATGCGAATAACACAGTTGAAGTGGCGAGAACAGATGCAACCACGCTATCGATCTCTACTACCTGGAACAGTAGCCAAACGTTTGGAGTGCAATCTATAGATGTAAGTGGCAATCAAAGTAGTTTTGGCACGGTTGTCGCTCCGTTTAGTCTCCCAGCGGCTCCGCAAAACCTAAGTGCTGTTTTTGACGGCAACAACGTTATCGTTACATGGAATGCAGCGCAAAAAGGATCGTTACCGATTCTTGATTACGAAGTCAGAAGGGGAGATACTTCTACGCTTTTCGCTAACGCTAGCGTCAAAATTAGATCTGAAGACAGGTTTTCTGAGAAAGCAAGCTGGTCAGGCACACAGCGCTACTTTGTTGTAGCAAGAGACCTTAATGGCAGCATTGGAACTGTTGCGACTGTAGATGCCACTGTTGTTGTTCCAGGGCCTGTCGGAAACTTACGCACTAGAGTCATTGATAACAATGTTCTTCTTTTTTGGGAAGAGCCGACAGTAGGAACACTAGATATTCTTCATTACAAAATCGAGAAAGGTTCGGAATTTATAGGCAACAAAAATGGTTTGTTCACGACTGTCTTCGAGGAACTTGCTGGCACATTCCTTTATAAAGTCACGCCAGTAGACACAGCCGGCAACAACGGAAGCACTAGCTCAATCAATGCCATTGTTGACGAACCACCTGACTTTATTCTAAACACTGACGACATTAGCGTGTTTGATGGAACGTTAACCAACGCATTCAAAGACGGTAGCAGGCTACTTGCTCCAGTCAATACTACAGAAACGTGGCAACAGCATTTTACTTCAAATGGTTATGCAACAATACAAGCGCAAATTGATGATGGGAAGGACCTTTATTTGCTGCCCTCCCTGGCAACAGCGAGCTATCAAGAAGTTGTTGACACCGGGGCGACAATCGCAGCATCGAAAATTAGCGTTATCACGACTAACTCTGCGATAGCTGGGTCTCCACAATTTGATATAGGAATTGAGACAAGCCTCAATGGTACGAGTTATACGAGCACAGCATCCGCTCCAAACGCTTTTGCTAACAATTTTAGATATGTAAGGGTAACCTTGAACGTTACTAGTAGCGGAGGAGATGATCTAATCGAGTTTTCTAGGCTTAATACTAAGTTGCTTATCAAGCAGAAAACAGATCAAGGAAAAGACGAGGTAACAACTGCAAACAGCGGCAAAGTGGTTCAATTTACTAAAGATTTTATAGACATCGATAGCATTAACGTTACCCCAACCTTTGACGGTGCAACTTCCTCAAGAATTGCCGTGGTTGACTATAAGGACGTAAACGAAATTTCAGCCAACGCAACATCTGGCGCGACGATCGAGTCTGGGAAGTCTTATAGGATTATATCGCTAGGCAGTACTAATTTTGTAAGTGAATTTGGTGCCTTGTCGAACGCCTTAGGGGTCAAGTTTGTGGCCGACTCTGATGGAGCTTCAAATAAGGGCACTGGTACTGTTAGCCCCAACTCGTTTACGGTGTTTCTTTTCGACAGCGGCGGTAGTAAGGTAGGTGGAAAGTTTAGCTGGACCTGTCGAGGCGTCTGATGACTAACTGGAACAATCCGCAACTTACCAGCACTTATACAAATTTTGTAGATGAAGTAAAGCAGCGCGATAACGACTGTGCCGTCATGTTCAAAGACGGTACGTCGGCGACAAACATCCCTACTGATTCCGTCCGCTGGAACGCCAGCGATAATAAGTTTCAAAGATGGACTGGCAGCGCTTGGGCAAATCTAACCAGCACTTACAACTTTACTGATGTAAACACTTCAGGTAACGTAACTTTTGCGGGCACGCTTGCGTCTACTAGTGGAACGTTTAGCAGTTTTGTTCAA
>Ga0181393_1000843_pt1 | contig 11370 bp, 12 predicted proteins | sample 16SPOviralmetaG_FD_130122 | JGI IMG/M metagenome (GOLD analysis project Ga0181393, IMG submission 130122) | Marine viral communities from the oligotrophic San Pedro Time Series (SPOT) site, San Pedro Channel, CA, USA - 16 SPOT_SRF_2010-10-21 | ecosystem: Environmental > Aquatic > Marine > Strait...
CATCTATGTTTGGTGAAACCCTTGATGAGTTTGGTCTTCAGATGATTCACTCCGATGCACACGGTAGGGCAAATCATGGCTCAAAGAACACGTACGGATGGATGAATGCAAACGCACGCAACAATGCAGACGCTTTCGTTCTTCATAACCCAATGGCAGTTCCGAGCAATGGTGGTACAGATGACATCCAGACTGTTCGTGGTTGGCATGATGAAATGCCTGTTGGGTCAGGTCCAAATCACCATCCTCTCTATGCAACGTACAATTCAGGTCACAATGTACACTTCCAAAATGAGGTGCATGAGCCTACTGTTGGTCTTGGGTTTGATTCCAACGGCCAAATTTTTGTTGGCAATAATCCTTCCCCACTACTTGCTACCCCTGTACCGCAAGACCACATTAAGCAGGTGTTTGGCAAAGATTGGTACAATCAAGTTCAGCCAAACCTGAACCCACCTCTTGACACGACTGCACCATGGACTCGGCTTGATGAACAAGGTGTGGCACCGGTGAGTGACAACTACGAAGTGCTTGCATTGTCTGAGACTTCAGCCCTCATCAACGAGTTGCTTGACCCCGAGGTTCTATTCGCTAAAGATGATGATGCTGAGTGGGTGCTTCCAATCCGGCCCATGCATCGCATCTTTGAACTGAGTGACCTTGAACATCTTCGTGGCTTCAGCGGTTCATGGGCAGTATCAAAGTGGTATGACGGAAAGCGCGTCATGGTAGTGAAGAACGGTAAGACCATCACTGTGCTTGATGAAAACAACCGCAAGGTGGGTGTGAAGAAGCAGTTCCGAGAAGCCTTGGAAAAGTTGAATGAGCGCAATTACACCATTGACGCCATCTTGGGTGACGAGGAAATGAACGTCATTGACATTGTGAACTATGACAACAACGACATTTCTGACATGCAAATTTTTGAGCGCATCAAGGTACTACGTAGTCAATTTGACAGTCATGAGTGTGTCATCGTTCCGGGTCCACATAACACTAAGATGACAGATGAGGAAGGTCTTGCTGATTCGGTTAAAAGACTCCAAGAAGAACACGAAACCATTCTGTTGCGTGACACCAAGTCCACCTACATGCGTGGTGAAGCACGGCATCCAAAGTGGATTGTTCTGCGCCCAAGTCGTGATTTCAACTTCATCATTCTTGACCGTCGAGGGATTGGACCGTACACTTACCAACTGGGTGCAGGTCCGATTCTTGATGGTTCAGTTCTTGGTAACCGTGCAGTTGAACATGATGGGAACGACTACATGGACGTGGGCACGGCCCGTAATCAACAAAAACCATTCAAAGTGGGGGACATTGTTCGTGTGTCCATCTCAGGAGTCACCAAGAAAAATCGTGGTGGGCGTAACGTGTACACCGTTCATGTGCGTGAAATTGAAGGAGAAGGAGAAGGAGAGGGCGCAGCAAGTGCCGAATCAATGGACCTGCTTACCAAGTCCTACCCACCAACCTTTGTACCATTTGACATTGATGTAATCGAGTCTAACGTACTGTTGAAGTTTGAGGGTATTGGTACGGTGACTTACAAGATTGAGTCATTTGACAGTGCATGGCATTTGTATGAACCCAAGTCAGAACTTGGTGATATGTACAAGTCAGACTACCCTGTACAAATTGCCGAATCAATCAGTGCTTACTGGGCACCCTTTGTTCCCCTTCTTATGGAGGAAGTACTTGTCAAGGCACAAGACAAACCCCCAAACATCGAAGAACAACAGAAAGAATCAGCAGGTTTGTTGGATGAGGAGGATGAACGCATCCTCAAGCCCGAAGACAAAAAGAAGGCACTTGACTTGATTACGCGAACTATTGACCGTTTGGCCAAGGAACGTATGACATGGACTGGGCCAAAGGGTCTGGGAATTGACATGGCTACACCCATTGAATCACCTCAAGGTCCAACCAAAGTCACCGAAGAGCAAAATCTGCCTGATTATGACCCCAAAGGTGAGGGTCGCCCTGTCAAAGAAAAGAAGCGTACAGACCACGTTGTCATGCCTGTTGATGGCGAGCAGTCTATCGTTTTGAACTATGAAAATGACCAACCTACCATTTCACCTGCGTAATGGGGATTGATATACCATGACTGCGAATTGGGGAGCAATGCTTACCGTTCGCCGCCCCGAGATGGGACTGTCACTCCTCAAGAGTGGCAGCGACCTCGTTGTGGCAGGGTACGCCTCCGTTGAGTTGGTGGACAAGCAGGGCGACCTCATTACCCGTGGTGCCCTCAAGGACGCTTTTGGCGGATTCATGAAGAGTGACAAGTACCGCAATGTGCAACTTGCTCACTCCAACATTCAAGTCGGTGAAGTCATTGACTCCTACGTGGACTCCAACGGTCGCATGTGGAAGTCTGAAGTTGACGACACCGGAATGTTCGTCGTTGTGCAGTTGCGCAACGACATCGAAAAGGCCCGTGAGGTTGCTGCGGAAATCCGCAAGGGCAACCTGCGCGGGTTTTCCATCGGTGGACAGGCATTCAAGCGTGTCCGTAAGGCCGATAATGCCCATGGAGAGTACCAAGAAATCTCCAAAATGGAACTCCACGAGATTACCATCTGTGAAAAGGGGATTAACCCCGAGGCACAGTTCAGCATCTTGAAGGAGGACGCTACCATGAGTGCAGAAGACGACCTGAGCAGCATTATGAACCGACTTGAAGCCCGCCTCGATGCGATGGAAAAGGGCGAACTACCACCCCAACTCCGTGAACACATGGAAGGGAAGAAGGAGTCCAAGGACTCCGACGACAAAGAAGAGTCCAAGGACGAAAAGAAAGAGGACGATGACATGAAAGAAGAAAAGATGTACGCCACCAAGGGCGAAGACTACTCAGACGTGATTACTGCCGAGTATCTGTCATGGATGGAAGACACGCTGAAGAGCGCCGGTGTTGACACCGACAACGCTCGCGCACACTTTGACCACATGGCCAAGGCTCAACTCGGTGGTTTCGACAACCCCGACGCCGTTGACGGTGCCGACTACTTCGGTGGTCAGGTTCGCGGTCGCGGACAAGAAAAGGGTAGCCCCTCCACGGGTGCTGTCTCCGCACTTACCGCCAGTGGCGGCAAGCAACCCGCAGGTGCTATGGGGCCTGCTCAACTCAGCAAGGGTTCCTACGTGACCGATGCTTCCGAGGCTGACATCGAGGCCGCGTACGAAGTGTACAAGGCCGCTGCTCTTGAACAAGCCTTCCGTGGCAACCTTGAGTCCAACTTTGCTTCTCGTTTCTCTAACGAAATGGAGGTTGCTAAGGCTGAGGCCGACCGCAACCGATTTGATGCCCGAGCACCAATCGCTGAAGTTCTCAAGTCCATTGAGTCTTTGAGTGACCGCATTGACAACCTCGGTAGCGAAGGTGTGGCCGTTGGCACCCCACTCGCTAAGTCTGCTTCCACCGTCGAGTTGCCCTCAACTGGCGACCTCGGTACGATGTCATGGGATGAGGTCCACAACCTTGCAGGTCGTGCCATTCGCGGTGAGTGAAACAAAAGAAAACAATTGGAGTGAATGAAATGGCACGAGACTACATCAGGACAATCACCGACATGGAGCGGTACTTCTATGGCGCAGGTAACGCCATGGGTTACTCCTACTCCGGCAGCGAACTTTTGAAGGCTGACGCACCAATGCTTTCCACCACGGCGGGCATTTACCAAGCGATTTACGGTCGCAAGGTTTGGAGCCAGTTGAACCAAGAGTTCAACGCCTTCTCCATCCTCCCCAAGCGCCCATGGGAGCGCAGTGGATGGCGAGTCATCACGGAGCGACCCTCCTTCACCGTTGGTGGCGGACTCGCTGAGAACGCGACCCTCCCCGACACCACCAAGCCAACCTTCCAGCACATCGCTGCGAAGCCCAAGACCGTTGCGCACACCTTCGACATGTCGGAAACCGCAATGTTCCTTGCTGACAAGGACGACGGACTGGGCGACATTCGCTCGGTGCTTAAGGAAGAGATGGGCAAGCACCACGCTGAGCACATCAACCGCATGCTTACCCAAGACAAGGCTACTGTTGCAGGGAACGACTTTGAGTCCCTCGACCGTGTTACGACCGGCGACTCCGCTTCCACCAGTGACATTTACAGTATTGACCGAAGTGCAAACTCTTGGTCCCTTGCTGAGCACAGTGAGAACAGTGGTACCGACCGTACCCTCAGCCTCGACCACCTTGACGAAATCTTCCGTCTGACGTGGGAGCGCGGTGGCAACCCCAAGGTCATCTTGACCGGGTACGACACCCTCATGCGTCTTCAGCAACTCCTCCAGTCGCAGCAGCGATTCATGGAAGAGAAGCGTGTGACGCCCACCTACAACGGTGTGAAGGGTGTTCCGGGTATTGAAGCCGGGTTCATTGTGGCCACCTACAACGGTGTCCCCATCATCCCCTCCAAGGACGTTGCAAAGGACACCTTGTCCCGCATGTACTTCCTTGACACTGACTACCTGTACTTCTCCACGGCCATTCCGACTCAGTACTTTGAGTCCGGCATCGAGACTGGCGACCCATTCGCCATCAACCGTCTTGGGCAGGAAGGAATGTACCGCACCATGGGTGAACTGTGGACCACTTTCTTTGGTGGTCATGCTTCCATCCGTGACCTGAAGTGAGGCCGGGAAAACAACAAAACATGGAGTGATTTGAAATGGCAAAGCAAACAGAAAGTGAGAAGCAACTCATCATCGCGTACGAAGACAGTGAATTTTCGGCAATGGAAATCCTTGTTGACCTCGACCTTCGCACGGGTACCCCCGTTGAAGAAACGGGTTGGCTCAGCGGCAACTCCGGTGGTTCCTACCCCGGAAGCCTGACTGGATTCACCGCGCAGAACGCTGACGGCAACGCCGTTGGTAGCCTCCGCTTGGTGACCGTTCAGTTCACCTTGGCGACGACAAACGCGGAAGTGTTTGTCTTCACCGGTGGATGTTCCAAGATTCTTGGCGTTGTCGGCAGTTCCTTTGAGGTGGCCGACAAGACGCTCTCAATCGCCTTTACCAACACGGGTGCCGACGGTGGCCCGCCTGCCAAGACTGGTGGCGCGTTGGGAGCGATTGAGGCCCACGCTGAAGGCGCGGGTGCAGGTACAATTACCCTCCTCCTCCTCAACTGAGGTGGTTGAGTGCCAAGATTGACCTACGTGGGCCGCTCATTTGAGCGCCGCCGACCCGATGGACCTGCTTCGTTTCGACGTGGGGACACGGTTGAGGTGTCGCAAGAGTGGCTTGACACGTGGCGTGACCGGCTTCCTGAGAGTCAGTTCACCGTTGAAGGTGACGAAGGCGTAACCACGGACGAGGGTGCTGACGGCATCCCCGACGCGGGTTGGACCCGAAAGGACATCATTGCATGGCTTAACGAGCGGGAAGTCAAGTATTCCGGCTACGTTACCAAGAGCGCCGCACTAAATCTTGTGGAGGAACATCTAAACCCTCCGGCACCTACCGAAGAACCAACACCCACGGAGTGATGACACATGGCAATCAGCATTGACCCCCGACCGACCGTTTTTGGTGACCGCTTTGTGGTCACTGGTACCTACGCAGCATCCGATACGAGCATTGACCTTGCCGGTCAGTTGTCGAGCATTGACATGGCCGTAGTCACCCCCACCGGTGCCTTGGCTCCTCAAACTCTTGAACCCGGAACTGCGGCTGACCAATCTGATGCTGCCCCCTTCACCTTTGGCGAGTTTGCCACCGTGGATGGAACGACAATCACTGTCAACACCCCCGGTGCGGCTCAGGCTACCATCGGTGGCACGTTCATGGCCATCGGTCGCCGCGCTTGAGGTGATTCCTCTTGGCAGAAGGCGCTAAGGTGATTGGACCCTTCTCCCCGAAGGACTTCAGCAACCTGACGACGCTCAACAGTGCAATTGCTACTGATGTTGCTACGGCCATTGGTGGAAACGCCTTGGTCGGCGCGGAACCAATTACCGTGCTTGGGAACGTTTTCATCATTGTTTCCTTCACATGAGGTGGAGGAAATGGGGTTTGATGCACGAAGTCTCGACCTTGAAGACCTTGTTCGTGCAGGCAAGCAGGGCGTCAAGTACGACCTTGAAAACGCCACGGTGACCAACACCGACAAACCCCTTGAAGGTATTACTTCAGCCCAACGTAACCGAAATACAAATATCGGTGACGTGCTGAACATTGGTTCAGGTACGCGCTGCAAGCACTGCGGTTTCCTCCACTTCATGTGGCGGGCAACCTGTGGGGCCTGTGACAAACCCATGGAATACAACCTCGGACATCGAGATGAAAAAACCCGGTTGTGATACGATGAAACACGTTCTTGTGAAAGCCAATGAAATGCAGCCTCATCGTCAGAAAGTGTACTATCCTCTTGAGCAGGGGAAGCACAAGGGCATGGGACCACACCCATTCCAACGTGTTGCCAATCAAATCGTGTACCCCGCGATGGCTGAAGCCGGGTACACTAACCGAGCGGACCCTGCGTATGATACGCAACTCAACAATATTCGACAAATGGTCATGGCCCAAATGCTTGCAAACCCTGAGATGCACGACCTTGAGTTTCAGAACGACCCAATGCCCGTCAATGAAACGTTGCAGGGACACTTGAAGGGCAGAACGTTGGAAGAGGTGTTGGGTACGATTCAACCTCCGGGTGAAGACCACGCCTCATTCCAGACACCAAGGCAGCAGCGTGCAGGAGAGCGCGAGAACGCCATGCGCAGCGGCAAGATGAGTGTGTCGAATCTAACCGACCGCACGGCGGGTCTTTCTGACAAGTTCAAACAAATGCGTGACACTCAGCAGGCAAGAAACGCTGAGAAGTACGGTTTCCCTGAGCCGGAGGGTGGTGGGGACGCGCCTGCGCCTGACGAGAAGCCCAAGGCTCCTGACATGTCTGCGGGCGCTCGCGCCAAGGTTCCGGGTGTTCCTGACGAAATGCAGGGTGCGTTTGACGGCGCGGGCAATCTGATGGATGCGGGCGGTCCTGCTGAGCCTGAGCCTGATGCTATGGCTCAAGCACGTGCCATGCTCGCCAACATGACGCCTGAGCAGATTCAACAACTCATGTCAATGGGACTGGCAACGCAGCGTCAAACTGCGGTGCCCACCATGCGTGACCCCAGTGAGGGTGGTAGTGACGAAATGTTGGGCAAGGCTTCTCGGCATTTCCGCGCCCATCGTGCAGCGTTTGGTGACGCTTGGATTCTGATGAAGTACGGCCCCCTTGGGCACAACTACGTTTCACCCACCGGTTACGGGGATGATGGTAACCCAAATTGCAGATTTTGTGGCTCTCCCAATGTTGAGGAGGTTCTTGACGACCAAGGCAACATGAATCCGGTTTGTATTGACTGTCATATGAAGCGTTACTGAGGTGAGTTGTTGAATCCGTTTGATGCTGCTTGGACGCTTCTCAAAGCCCGCCGCTCCATCGGTGGCGGTGCGATGGGACCGTTCATGCGTCACACTTACGGTGAAAACCACCGACCGTTTTTCAACACCTATCAGACGCCGGGTATGTGGCCTCAAGTCAGTGAAGATGGTAGGTCAGGGTCAGTTCCGTGGACGATGAGTTCTGACCCAATTAATCATGAGCACTATGGACCGCGTGAAATGAGGGTGCGCGAAAAGTGGCCTGATGTTGACACCGAAATGAGCCTAAGCGGCGTGCATCCTGACTGTGGAAAGCACGTCATACCAAACCTGCCTGAAGCGTTGTCTGAAAGTGGTGAGTGCCCGATATGCCGATTTGAGCGAAAAAATCGCGGCGACGTGCCGGACTACACCGACGCGGAAGGGGGAATTGACTTGAGTAGGCCCTACAATGAAAGAGGCGAGCCTTCAACGATTGGCGATTTGAGGGATGATTACTGATGCCCGTCGTTTTCAGTCCCGGTGAGCCGGAAACCCGGCCCCTCGACCCTACTGCGACGGTGTACACTACGGCTCAGAAGGTCGCTGACCTGCTTGACATCGGCCCCAAGGAAGCCGTGCTGATGAGTGCGGCTGCTGACACCGACGCCGTGTACATCACGGGCAACGAGTACCGCAGTCACGGCTTTTCCGTAGGCGACAAAATCCGTGTGTACAGTGACGCGGACCCACTGGGCGAAGAAGACCTGACCATCACTGCCATCGGTAAGGGCACTGGTGGGAAGGCAGGTCACGTCAAAATCACCTTCAGCGGGACCACGCTGACTGCCGCTGACTACGAAGTGGCTGACAACGGCTACGTGCAGAACCAAGCCTCGTTCACCAACGGTCGCATTAGCGGTCTGACCAAGGACAAGGTGGACCACGTGATTCAGCGCATGCAGGACCGCATTGACAACATCACGCACAACGCATGGCGTCCCTATCTCGTCACGGCTGAGTACATCAACTTCGACACCTACAAGCCCTACCGCCGTCGTTACTACACTGACTACGTGGGTACCGCCCCGCTGCTCTTCCGCAACGTGCAACAGATGCTTCGCATCGAGTTGTGGCAGGGTGACGACTACCGCGAGATTTGCGTTGCTGAAGCCCGCATCAAGTTTGACGACGTGAGCAACCTCGCCTCCTCGTCCATCTTCATTTCACCCGGCAATGGTAGCGTTGCTACACTTGCTCAAGGCACTGGTACGACCCAGTGGCGTGACGACTTCGATGCAACTACGGTATCGCAGAACCTTGCTGACCTCATCAACAAGGAAGACCGCGTGGATAAAGCCACAGTGGAGTTTAGTCCTGCATTCACCCTTGAAGGCTCAACGTCCAACGTGGCACTGCACAACGAGTTCCTTGCAACCGCCAACGCGGACCTTGGTACTGGGGTGGTCAAGATAACGAGCATGCGCCCGGTCAAGAGCGGTGAAACGTGCAGTATCGTGACCAACTCAAGCGACATTGCCATCGAACAGACCCAAACGAACTCAGCCACCGTGTCCTCGGCTTCTTCGGGGACTATCACGGTGGACTCCACGGCAAAATTTGTTGAGGCAGGTGTTGCTATCAACGGAGCCATTGTCTTCCGCTACACTGGAAAGACAAGCACATCGTTCACCGGGTGCGTCAACGTGGTTGGTGACCACACGGCGGTCAGTGGTACTATCACTCAGCAAAGTTTCGTGGTGGACCTACAAGGTGGTAGCAGCAGCGGTGACGTGGGCCGTTTGCGTGACTGGTGGCTCGACCCTGAACAGGGCATCATTTACTTCAACAACTCCTATCCATTCTTTGAATGGAATGCAATTAAGGTGGCCTACGTGTACGGTGAACGGTACATCGAAAAGGCCATCGAAGACGTTTGTACAAAGATGGTTGCCATTGAACTACTGATGGCTGACGACCGCAGTGTGCTCATTCCTGAAGGTACGCAAAACATTGACCTTGCAAGCAAGGTTCAACTGTACCAAGCCGAGATTGATAGAACGCTACCACGCTACGTCGAGTTGGTGGTGTTTGAGTGAGAGAGTTCACCCGTCAAGGTGAGCGCAACCTTGATTTTTTGTTGGACTTGTACCGCAAAGACAAGGGGTACCAACAGGAGTTGCGTGAACACTTCACCAACAACCCACAAAGCATGCGTGAGATGTTACTTCGCATCGAAGCAAGTGCATCTGACCTTGAGTTCATTGATGGTGAAATCGTGGACCAAGGCGGTACCCCTGCTGATGAGTTGACTCAGGAAAAAATCAACAATCGTGTGGATGAGCAGATGCTTCTAAGCAACGGTACCATTCGTGAGCAGCAGTTGCAGTACAAGGACGGCTTTTTCATCCCCCTCGACTATCGTGACCTGAAGGAAATGCAACGTACGGAGGGGGTTCGCTAATGGTCGCCACGTGGAAGGAAAGCGTGGAAATCATGGTGGACTTGTTCCAAGATGATTGGAACCGTGGCAACACGTCGAACTACCGACCTGTCGTCATTGACATCACGACGACTGAGCCTGAGAAGGGTAAGCGTCTTGATTTGCAAAGCCATGACTTCGTGCTCCTGTACGAAACGGCGCACAACGAAGAAGCCCCTGAACTGTTTTACGACTTCGTGACAACGCGAGTCAACATGACCGTTGATGTCCGAACCGTTAAAGGCAGGAAGCACTTGCAAAAACTTGAGAACGAGATTCGACGGCTTGTTCACTCAAAACGCAAGGGGGACGGTATCAACTTCGACCGCATGGTGTTCAAGACTCGCACGGACCTTTCAGACCGTAGCAAGTTCATGCACCGTATGACGTTCCAAATCGAGGTTGTGACCCTCGCAGAATCAATCCCATGAGGTGATAAGATGCCCGGTACAGTGTTCAAAGGTGACTTAGCGGAGGTGTCCTTCGCCACCGAAACAGGCTTCACGTTGGTGCATGGCACTGATGCAAACTTCGCACTCACGGGTGGCACTGGCTCGTTGACGTTTTCCTCCGGTGCTGCACCATTCTTTGCATCTGCAAAGTTGAACTTTCCCAAGGACGTGCTTGTTGGTTCGCAATTCGTGTTGACGGGCGCTACGGCGGGTGACAACGCTGCTGACGGGCGCGTGTTCACGGTTACAGGCAACGATGCTGAAACCCTGACATTCACTCCCGCTCCTCTTTCCAGTACCGCATCCGGTCATTCACTCCACATGTTGCCATACAAAACACCACCAGTTGACTCGGCCAACCACACAGACCGAGCAGGCAACACAGATGCACCAACGGAAAGTGTGCTGACGGACCAATTCCTCGGTGTGACGACGGCCCTCACGCTTCCTGAAACAAAGGTGGACCTGAAGCGTTTGCACGTGGTGGGTCTTGGGCGTGACGTTGCGGTGCAGGTGCCCGGTAAGTTCGTGACCGAAGGTGGCTCGTTTGAGGTTGCCATGCACACCGGTCGTTGGCTTAAGTACTGCCTTGGAAATGAGATTTCAGTTCCATCTGACATTGCAGCAGGGACACATAAAACAACGCTAAGCAGTGCTGCGGAAGTGGGTGCAACATCTATCGTGGTCGCTTCGGCTACTGATTTCGCAACCGGCAAGTACATCGGTATTCAGCCTGCAAGTGGTACGGTGCCTGTTGTTCTTGACCACGAACCAACTCATTCGTGGGACAACACCGTTACTGACCGTGACTTTGACCAAGCAACGCCGTACCAAGTACGGAGGATTGTGGGTGTCCGAAGCACAACCATTTATCTCGATGAACCTTTGATTTACACCACTGGAGCCAGTGACAAGGTGTTCTTGTACGACTACAACGCAGGTGAAGCACCCGCCATCAATGATTCGACAGACCCAACGCTATCACTGCAAATTACCAAACCTGTGACGCACCTGTTGTTCGCTCGCAGTCACACCCCTTCGTTCAGCCTTGAGGTGTCGCAGCGCCGTC
>Ga0181393_1000845_pt1 | contig 11338 bp, 8 predicted proteins | sample 16SPOviralmetaG_FD_130122 | JGI IMG/M metagenome (GOLD analysis project Ga0181393, IMG submission 130122) | Marine viral communities from the oligotrophic San Pedro Time Series (SPOT) site, San Pedro Channel, CA, USA - 16 SPOT_SRF_2010-10-21 | ecosystem: Environmental > Aquatic > Marine > Strait...
CCTCAAGCCATCAAATTTGCTTGAGCAGCAGCGACACCAAGACCAACGAGGATCAGAGTCTTACCCAAATCTTGCTGGAAGCCCTTGTCGTTGCCTCCCAAAGTTAGAACTTGGTTCAGAGCCTTTGCAACCGGTTTTGGGATTGCAAGAGATTCATCCATGAAAGCAAGAAGACCGCCAGCGATAAACAGGCCACCAGCAAGTCCGATATTTCCAGCACTGAGGTTCTGCATCAGAAGCCACCTCCAATGATGGCGCGAGCGCCAGCGTAGCCAACGATGATCGGAGCCAGTAAGCCATAACCATCACTTTGAGTCAGTTTCTTCATTTCGCGTGGATTCGCTGTTTGCAAAGCCGTGTAAGCCAAGACAAGGCCACCGATAATCATCGGCGCATTCTGGCGGTTAAAACTGTTCATCGTGATTCCCATGTTGGGAATGTTCTGGCGGGTTTGGTTCATGTTCATGTTTGTGTGTGTGTGGTACATTTTTGGTTCACCTCAATAGTAGGGGGAGTTCATAATTTGTGAGAGTCGAGCAGGGTTGACCGTATGAACAGTCATTGCTTCTCCTGGCATTCCAGGGTTTTGGATTTGATTGGTGTTGACGATCTGCTTGAATTGATTCAACTGCGCTGGTGTGTTCACGAGAGGGCCCTGGCGTCCGTACACCGCATCCAAGTGTCCATCGAACACTCCAGATACGGCAGAGCCGACACCACCCATCGAAAGTCCTGTGAACAACCTGTACATGGCGATGCCTACGGCTGAAAACTGAACTAGATCTCGAGTCTTCTTCTTTCGCATGTCTAGGGCGCCGCCTTTCACATCAGCAAGCATCATCTCAGTGACGATGACGCCTGATGCCACAATTCCAAGCGATTGCAGAGCCAATCTTCCGTCTGGTCCCATTTGTTCTGAAACATTTTGGAGAGGACCCAAGCTTGCCGAGTAGCGACCAAGGCTGCTGAGGACGGCGCTAGATGCACCAATCATTCCAACAGCAAGACCACAGGCACCAAGTTCCTTCAGTTCGATGGACTTGATACCTTTGATGGTTTTGTCTAGCCTCGTGGCAGCCATGCTTGATCCTCCTGAGTCAGGTTTTCCCTGCTCAGAACAGGTTCAGGCGTCCTCGGCTTGCCTTGCGGGTACCGAACAGGTTTGAACCTGAGTTAGGTGCGCCTTGATTTAGAAGCATTGGGCTGTTGTTCTGTTGAACCATGTTGGACATGCCCATGTTGTTTTGGGCGCCGTACATCTTCTGGTTCAGGTGACCTGCCATGTGTTGGTTCTTGGTGTGGGCGCCCATCAGTTTGAAGCGACCTGCAACAGCAGAAACATCACCAGAAGCAAGGTTCTGGATTAGGCCAGCACCCATTGGTTGAAGTTTCGACATTTCAGACATTCCGTAGAGAGCCAGAGCAGCAGCAGTGGATCCGTAAACAGCAGCAGAACTGCTACCGAATGCGGACTTGCCGAGGCCGGATGCTAGACCCTTGGTACCGAACAACTTTGTCATTCCGAAGGCAAGGACGCTACCAGCAACACCCATCTTGACTAGGAAGTCAACGGTAGGAGCGTAAGCACCAGCCACGCTGATTGCCTGGCTGTAGTATCCAAGGACACCGGTCGAAGACAAGAGTTGGGTACCGTAATTGTTGACGGCTCCCATCAATCCAAGACCAAGAGCGCCAGTGACGACGATCCCAACACCCATCATGATTGAACTGGTGAAGGTCTTCTTGTTGAACATCTTGCTGAGCTTACCCTTCTTGGTAGAACGGCGCTTGTAGGACTTGCGCTTGGAAGTGCGGCGCTTTGAAGAGCGGCGCTTTCCACCGTTGCGCTTGCGAGTTGCAGCAGCCTTCTTTGCAGCACGGCTACGCTTTGCAGCGTTGCGCTTGCGAGTTGCAGCAGCCTTCTTTGCAGCAGTACGGCGGGATGCGGCAGTGCGTCCCTTGCGCTTGGTGGACTTGCGCTTGGTGGAGGACTTGCGCTTTCCAGAGTTGCGCTTGCGAGTTGCAGCAGCCTTCTTTGCAGCACGACTACGCTTTGCGGCGTTTGCCTTGCGAGTCTTTGCTGCCTTGCGTGCTGCAGCAGATCGCTTTGCAGCAGTGGAGCGGGATTTTGGTCGACGGGAGGAGCTTGTCGACTTCTTTGCGCCACGCTTTGCAGCGTTGCGCTTTCGGGTGCGCCATGCCTTCTTGGCAGCAGCGCTTCGTGCAGCCTTGGTACCACGGCGGGCAGTAGGCTTGCGGGTTGATCTCTTGGTAGTTTTCTTTGTTCGGGTGCGGGTTTTTCGAGCCATCTTGGTCTTCCTCCTGGACTTCGTTGACTTACCCTTGGACTTCCCTTTTGGGGGGTTCACGAGGACTAAGGTTCCGAGCGCCATTGAATACGGCTGTAAGATGTCTAGGATATTAAGGGAATGACGCATAGGTGATACCAATGTACATCAATCAGATGTGATTTGCTTTTCCATCAAACGATGGTGCTATTTGACTGAACCACATGGGAGCGTTTGAACCGCTATGCCAATCACGCCACCAAAACAGGAGTCAAACGCATCCGAACAGAAATCTGATGATGTCAAAGTGGTTACTGAAGAGGAGTACCGTAATCGGATGCGGGACGAGATCCGAAAGGAAGTCGAAGATGAGATGAGAGCGGAGGCAGGCTCAGGGAAGCGGAAGAAAGCAGAGAAGCAAACAGATGCTGGGAGAAACCGTCATCAGTTCTCACTGAGGTTCCAACCAGAAATGTTCGCTTGGCTCACCCAAGCAGCAGAAAATGAGTCACGCAGTATTACAAACCTCATCACGACCTATCTAGAGCTTGTTCAGCACATCCCTACATGGGAATTACGCAAATTACTCGACAATGAGAGCAGAAAGCGCCGTTCAAAGCGCAACAGGTGAGGTGTTTGTATGTTCGATGCGCCCGCCCCACTTCGCAAAAGCATGACCCAAATATACAAGGCAGTTTCCGAAGGCCACACAATTATTTGCGGTCAAACCAAATACGGCAAGACTACCTTTAGTCGTGCCCTGCTCCGTAATGACTCCATGTTTGACCGACGAAAGAAGCCAATTTACATTTTCTTAGACACCAAGCATGATGATTCTTTGCTTGGAGACGGTTTCTTGGTGGACAATATTCTAGACATGAAGTATCACATCGACAACAAGGATCGTAGAATTCTCTACAGGCCTCCTGGTACTAACGAACGGAAACAACACCTTACTGACATCGTCAATGCATTGTTTGAATACAAACAAACTTCATCACACGCCCAAGTACCCTTTCTCTTGTTTGTGGACGAATTACAACTTTATGCAGGTAAGATGTCTACGCATGAAGGATTAGAACGCCTATCAACGACAGGGGCTGGTAAAGGCATCATTGGAGTATTCATGGCTCAAAGACTTCAAGACATTCACGAACAAACACTGAGCCAGTGCAACAATACGATTCTTTTCTTTATGCGAGAACGACCAGAATATCTCAAGAGTAGGAATCTGGCTGCATTGATACCGTGGATGGACTGGCTCAAAGCGAACAAGTGGTATTTCGCATACCAGACTAGTGAGAACAACGATTGGGAGCTTCACGAGCCTGTCCCATTGGAGCCTGCACGCCCTACACTCAATGACGAGTCAGCGTTCCTTCCGTGAGACTTACCTACTCATTTCCTCGTTAAACATGTCTTGGAAAGACCGAGACTTGATGATCGCATGAGTTCGAAGTAGGGCAACACAGTTCTCAACTGCGGCTTTCATTGCACTTGTTACTACGGCCAGAGGTTCGCGCACGCTCGTCATGTCCGTGACCGCCCCGGAGAGTGCGTCCACGCCCGACTCGGGTGCGTGAGCGAGGGTATGCATGGTATCCATCAAATCCATGCCTGCTGATTCCGCTAAGGTTTTGGGAATGAGCATCAGTGCATCTGCGAACGAGATTTTTGCTGCCTCGGCTTTTGCATCCAATGTAGGAGGGGCCTTCTTGATTGCATGTGCCATTTGATTCTGGATCGTTCCGGCTCCGGTCACCAGTTTCGGTTCTGTAGCAACTAGCCACGCCACACCAATGGCATCATCCAAAGCACGCATGATTTCGTTAGCAGATTGTTCGGTCAGTGCGTAAAGAAGAATAGAAATGGAACCCTTTTCAGGTCCAAGTACCTTTGTGTACGAGTTAGGTTTGGCTTTCACGAACTCGATTGAGCCTTTACCAATATCTTCCTCTGAGATGCTGGCAAGATCGGAAACGATTGTTGAACCAGTCACCTCAGCGATTCGATGAATGTCTGATTTCTTTACTTGGCGAAATGCTGTGATGCCTTCTTTCCTGAATACTTGCTGGGCGCGACTGTCGATTTGTTTTTGACAGAATACCACATTAACATCCATTTCAAGAATCATTCGAACTCTGTCCTGGATGTAGTTCTCTTGAACCTCTGCGATTTCCTTGATTTTTGTCGGGTCGCTCAATGAAATGTTTGCTTGGGGCGGAGCAAGGTCTTCATCGAGAACGAGTATTTTCCCTTCTGCCTTTTTCGGCATCGCTGATAGACATGGTTCCTTCATCACTACGACTCCTTCGACTACTTCGGATAAATTGGTCTCCCCTGGCATCGCAAGTATTTTTGCTTCTTCGGGGCGTGCAGACAACGCCGCCGATGCGCAAAGTTCGATGAGTTTGTCTGCGTAGTCGCCTGCGGTCTTACCTGTAAGTGCTGTTTTCGCTGCTGCTCTGGCGGCTTCTTCCCGTTCTAGTACGATTGCTTTCTTTTCTGCTGTTTCAATCGCTAGTCTCAGTCCTTCACGATAACCTCTAGTGATGTCGTTGGGGTGGATTCCCTTTTCTTCGATGTGGTTGTCTGCAAGGCGGAGAAGTTCAGCAAGGAGTACTACGCATGTCGTAGTACCATCAAATGCCTGTTCTTCTTGTGCTTTTGCGACCTCAACAAGCATTTTTGCGACAGGATCACGGAAGTCTTGCATTTTCATGATGGTTGCGCCATCGTTTGTTTGTGTGTGTTCTCCCATTCGGTCTACCAGCATCATGTCAAAACCAAGTGGCCCTAGAGTCTTGCGTACTCTCGATGACACCTCTTGGGCTACCTCGACGATGTGGCGCTGGGCATCTCGGCCCCGAATGATTTCTTCTTCCATAGATACGGCATTCGGTTCAGTCGTTTGAAGGCGACGACACTAGAGAATCAATGGTTCTGTACAAACCAAGAGCCATAGCGTGCCTGCCGTGCTTCTTTTGAGCTTCTTTCATTGACACATTGGACTCAATCAATGAGATTAAGTCCTCAAGAGCCATTTCATCAAACCAAACTATGTTCGGAGGACTTCCCCCATGAGGCATCAATGGAGTAAGGGCGTTCGTCATGGCTTGTTTCACATCATGTACCTTGCTGATTTCCTTGTACAGGACAAGTGCCTGAAGAATGTTCATGTTCGGGACTCTTCTCGAGAATCCGTTGATGTACTCTCTTGCGCTGTCGATGAAAGCGTTCGGTGCCTCGGTGGATCTTAGCATGTCGAGTTTGTCTTGGACCCCAGAAAACCTTCTTGTCCCACTGTGTTTAGGGTCAGGCAATAATGCATGAACCGTGTTTGAGGATTTTTTTGCGGTTCTTTGTCTTGGGTCATTCCGATCTACATGAACCATTTGAGGCTGTATGAGGTCCATGAGCAAACGATACCTTTTCACAGCCCTCTCAAGGTCTTGAGGTTCAAGGTCGTTCAAGTATGATGAGTTGAGTGGATGATTGAAAGATGGGTTCTGCTTTGAGGTCAAAATCATGAGAGGGCTCATCTCGAAACACTTGTATTTGGCGTAGTATTCCGGAATCGCTCTGCACATTTGCTTGTTGATGTATCGTGTTTGGTCTACAACCAAGAATGGCTTATCTCCTAGTCGCTCCTGGAACTCTTGTTCAGAAGCGTTGAACACTGATGCAATGTCTTTTTCAAATTCGCCTGCTATTTCTGCCATTTCCTCGGCTTCGAATCGTTCATTCTTCGGGAAGTGGAACCAGTCGATGCGGTCTGCCATCACAGTGAAATGGTCGCTGATTCCAAGATTGGTGAACATTCCATGATACACCATGAAATCTTCCGGAGAGGACTGTGATGGCTCCCATGCAGCAGGGTGCGTGTGGTAGAATGCATCTGCACCCATCATCATTCGACCATCCACCCTAGCTTCATTCAAATGTGGATGCCCCTTCTTCCAGTACAGGGTGTCTCCCATGGCGTAGCCACAACCTTCGCCATAGTTCTGGCACTTTCTGGCGAGTTGCATCAAGAATGCTTGGGTTCCAACTTTGCCTTCTAGTTTTTCTTTCTTGAATATTCTCGCTATTGCTTTTTCTGACATGGGTTTGTGATCATCGAGGTATTCTTGACCGTGTTTGTCGAGAGGGTTGGGGAGTAGTCGTGATGCCTTGCCAACACCCCGGAGGAGAATGTTTCCACTTTCCATGCGGTCTGCCGTGTAATCCTTTGATGCGTGAATTTGATACGGTATTCGCTTTGGACTCGGCACGATCTCATTGCGCTTTAGGAACCTAAATTCTTCAAGTAGTCTTTTCTTCGTAAATTTGCCATTGGGTTTGATGTGAAGCTCCCAGTCAAACGCATATTCTTGATTGCGCTTCAACATCCGACGGCTGACTTTTGATTGCAACACTGTGTAAGTGTCGGTTTTCATCCCTTTTTTGGGGATACCCATTGCTTCTGCGAACATTTGAGCAGTCGGCTTCATAGTCGCCCCCATGGGGTTCTGTCGTTTGGAGGTCACCCCTCCGTAGTCGTACACAGGATGTTCCTTGCCGGATGATTTCATCTTGATTGTAGCGACTTGCTCTCCAAGTTCTATTGTCCCGAAGGTCTCTGGCCTTAGCCTTGGTTCTGATTTTCGTTCGATTCTCGCCAAGGTAAGTGCGGTTTCGACATTGACTGACCCTACGAAGTAGTAGTGTCGTTCGCTTGTTTCTGCCGTGATTAACCAAGTGTCGTTGTCTTCATTGAAACTTGAACCTACGCTCTTGTACAGAGAGGGGCGGACCATGTTGAATCGGATCCTTCTTCCAGATGATTTAGGTTCTGGTTCTGGTGTTTCATTGCCCCATTCAACAATGATTTGTCTCGGTTTTGCCCTGATGGTGGCGTTGTTGTAATGGCGACCTGTGACATCAGAACCATTTGGCCCACTGTAGAATCCTTTGGTACCTGTAATCTTCTGAGGTATTGGGGTGACTGGAGGGTTTGAGAGATCAAAGTCAAGTACTCCTAAATCAGAGGAGGTTTCTTGGAAAAATCCGCACATGCAGGTTTTTTCTAAATCATGGCTGCCATCCGGTTTCCGGGGGCATTTGCAATTAGCCTCTTCTCTTCTTCGGATTTCTTTCTTTTCCTTTTTCAACCGCTTTTTGCGTTCCATCGGGTGTTCGCTGGGGTTTTTCTTCACACCCACGGCTTCAAGGAGTTTCTTGGCGCTTTCCTCATCATTCACCGCTCCGATTTTGATCTCTTTCGCTTTGGCTTTGACATCATCTGCACTGATGTTGGCTTTCTTTGCTTCATCAAGCACATGCTTGAACCAATTCTTCTCATCCTTCTTATCGTTTTTATTGTCTTTTTCAGTCGCTTTCGATTGAGTCGTTTGAATTTGAGGAATCAAATCACCCATAACGAGTCTCGATACAGGGGTGGTGAGGCTTTTCGGGCGATATTGTTGTTTCCGACCCCCTGTTGGCGTGGATTTCCCAGTTTGGGCCCCTATACCGGGTCTTTGATGTCCAGGGTTGGCCTTGAGAGTCACGGCGTCTTTTACCAATTCCACGATTTCTTTTTGTTCAGTTTCTGTTAGTCTTTGAGCACCCCAAATCAACACCATGGGTGAGTTCTCTCCGAACTTCAGAGTCACTGTGTCATTCTTTGGAGGATGCATGGTCAGGTGGCCGCCGCCTGAGGATGATGTTTGAACCCAATTCTTTTCTTGGAACCCGTAGTCCTCAAGGTTCATCTTCAAACGGAATAGTGGAATTATTCGAGGCAAGTCAAATCTCAAAACAAGTTGATGGATTACTGCCCCATCTGGTGGGTTTTGTTTGACCTCGCCAGTGAAGAAGTCAACAATAGCCTTCGCTACAGGGTAAAGGTCCATGTCCTCACGAACCTCAATCAAATCGGATTGAATTAGCCCTGCCTTCGCTCCTTTGGTTTGGATGTAGTTCCTGTGATCTGCAAATTCAATCAGCACCTTGATTCCAGAAGCTCCAAGATGGTTCGCTAGTTCCTTTGTTTTCTCTTGAATGTGAACAGGGTATTGCTTGTTCGTGAATAGAACGACTTGAGCATCCCCCCAATCAGGGTGCCATGATGGGTAGGAATGGATGTCCAACAGAATGTCGGTGTTTTCCAATGCGTCATCTAGGTTGTCGTGGAACTCTGAATCCTCTGCTTTCTGCCGGTTTAGATCTAAGAAGGCTCTGTTGATTTTACCTATGAGCAGTTGTACGGGTTGTCCTTCAACCTTCATGCGACTTGATAGTGCTGATGCAAGGGGCATTGCTGCGTGGTCTGTGTGGTGTAAGGTCTCGTTTGTTGGTGCTTCTGCTGCATGAGGAACAGTCATCAGGATTTTCTGTTTTGTCCGTGGGGGGTTTTCCGTCGCTGATTTACCGCATAGGTGGCATGTGTAGATTGATGTCTCGGGCTCATCTGATGCACGAAGTTGCTCTTTCTTTTCCTTCCAGTACGGTGAACCACAACCGCAATGTGGACTGCCGCTTGGGGCTCTTCCACCCTTTTTCAAACAGATTAGTGTACGACTCCTCCTACGGACATCGACATCTTGTGGCCTCGCCTTACCCATGCGCTCAAGGTTTTCTCTGCAAACACGAAGGTAGTTTGTCCTGTCTGCCTCTGCTGCAGTTTCCGTCGAGTACAATTGAGCAGCCCAAATATCGCCTGTTGGATTGTAAATGTGTTTCAGTCGAGTAGTAGTCTGCAAGTGCATCGGCACCCTCTTGGTCCTTTGCAATTGCGGAGGCGGATTGAACAGTCGCTCTTGGTCAGGATGCATATTCTTCTCTGCTTGCCCTTTTTGATATTCGAGTTTGATTGCATGGGCTTGGGCGAAGGTATCGGCATTCACAACATAGGAGTTTTCGTCGTAGCCTGTTGCGTTTGTCAATTGATTCACTGTTTGGATTCCTTCCTGTTCCATCAATTTGAGGACTGGTTTAGGGTAGTGCGAGTAGTCTTGAACGAAATAGCCAGGATTGTTCTCAAGGAATTTTTCAAGGCTGATTCTTGCATCAACACGATCTCTTGGTAAAACTTCTCCCTCGAATGTGGTTTGTGGGTTCACTAATCCTGGAGGGAGGGAGAACTGCGGTTCAAGGATTCGATTAGGATTTCCAAGCCACTTACCTTCACCTTCACCTGCTATTTGAGAGAGTCGAAGGTCGTCTGGTTTCATTTCCTTGTCTGCACGGTATCGCTTGAAAGACGGTTGGAAGAGTGCTGCTGCTCGTTTTGTTCCGACTTGTTTCATAATTCCGTCGACTAGACGGTAGACTGGTTTCTCGCCGTAGTTGAGGCCACGGTATTCTACTTCCACGATCATGTTTGCAGATAATGGGTCAATTGCAAACATCGTGCCCTTGCCTGTCGAGTCGTGATTTTCACTACCTGGACTATCCGCAACAAAGTGGCCGCCCCACTTTCTTGATGCCTTTTCGTCATCTAGGTTTACTCTTTCACCTGAGAGTTTTGATTCCAATTCTTGACGGTCAGCATGAGTGAACCCTGTCCCTACATTTCCTGAATATACGAAGTCTCCTTTTTCATCCATGAAAGCGAGTGCAAGACCTCCTGCCATATCTGAGAAAGAACCGCGCCGTCCTTCTCGTTCAGAGGAAGATCCATAGTAGTAGCCAATGACTGCCAAGTCGGCAGTCATCCCACCCTTTACCTTGAATGTCTTGCCAGTGGAAGGGAAGCGTAGCACAGCACCCTCGAACTCAGGCTCTAGCATTCCTTTGCGCCACATTGCCTCAAGTGGGGACTTGCCTTCGCCTTGTTCCATGGGAATTGAGAAAACCGTCTTTCCTCCTTTCAACAGTGTAGCGACAGTGGCGATCCTCTCTTCATAGGGTTTCTCCTTCATGTCTTCGCCATCAAGCATGAGAATGTCGAAGGCAGCATAACGAATACGGCTTTGACGCTCTAAGGTTGAAGACTCCCCTGTAGTCTTGATGATTGAAGCGACAGTTTCAGAACGACCGTCCTCGTCGCGCTCACCGCCCGTCATTGGAAGCATCTTGCCCTGTTTGTCTACAGCAAACAATTCACCCATAATCCAAGCTTCTTTCACTTTCTGCTTCTTCAGTAGTTTGGTAATTTCTTCTGTGATTTGGAAATTTGCTCGCCATCGGTCGTACCAGTTCCATAGAACTGTTTCCTCTCCATTGAAGTGGGCTAAAACCCCTTCTCCATCAATTTTTAGCGTTGCGATGTAAGGTGTTCCGTCATTCTCAAGTTTCCCTGTCCAGTATTCGTAATCAGTCTCTCCCGATTTGAATGTGGACTTCTTCCAAGAACGAGCAATCCATGGTAAAGGAGAGAAGTTTGGATCATCGACAGGAGCAAATGAGCCCTTGTACCTAGAACCGTACTTATCGTGCTTTTCGTTGAGTTCGCCACTAGTTACCTTCTCCATGTCTACTCGTCGAACACGGCCCCCACCAATGTAGAGTTGCCCGTGTTCTTTTGTTTGGGTACGCTTCGGGATGTTTTGGGAACCCGTCATCATTGTGGCTGGAGGGTTTTTCTTGATTTCCTTGTGATGTTCTCGCCAACACACAATGCAACCTGGACCGCAGATCGTCGCTGGTGTGCCAGCCCCGCCTTCGTCCTTAGGCGTGGTTGCGAATCTCTGCGCTTCTCTGAATGCTTTCTTTTCAGTTTCATCTTTCAAGGGTTTGTCATCCCATTTCCAACGGGGTCTGTAATTCTCCCTCATGTACTGAGTGATTGTTGCTTCATGGGCTTTCATTGCATCTTGATTGTCGTCATGGAGTTCTTGAGCATTCGAGTACCACTTCGCTTCAGGCCTCGATGAAGAGTCGAAAGTGTATGCCGTTTCACCCCATGAACCGAATCTTTTCTCTGGAAGAACTGGGTTGGACTTTGGCCTGTCTTCGACTGTCTTCTCTTCAAGCTTCTTCCACAGTTTCTTGATTCGTGGGTGCCAAGGTATGCGCTCACCTTTCTTTGCTCGGGCCTTCTTTCTGGCCTGCTTGCGTATCAC
>Ga0181393_1000849_pt1 | contig 11317 bp, 10 predicted proteins | sample 16SPOviralmetaG_FD_130122 | JGI IMG/M metagenome (GOLD analysis project Ga0181393, IMG submission 130122) | Marine viral communities from the oligotrophic San Pedro Time Series (SPOT) site, San Pedro Channel, CA, USA - 16 SPOT_SRF_2010-10-21 | ecosystem: Environmental > Aquatic > Marine > Strait...
GGAGCTTCAACAACTGGCTTTGGTTCTTCTACTTTAGCTTCAACCTTAGCTTCGGCTTGTTCTTTTTTTTTTTTCATGTCATTTTGTCTTTTTTTATATTCTTTTGCGATGTCTCGCAATTCTTTCATTTCTTCCTTTAATTCTTTTATCATCTTTAGATCTTCCTTGGAGGTACCACCTTTTTTTAATTCTGCTATTTCCAGTTTAAGAAAATCTATCTCTTTACTTTGGTTTTTTTTCATGGCTTTTACAAAAACTGGTGGTAATGGGTCTGCAACTGGATCTCCACCAACTTGGTCTAAAACCTTAATAACCTTACTAGCTTTAGGGTCTTTCTTAGGCTCTGCCTCACCTTTAGCTAAGCGTTCTTCCTTAGCTTTTTTCTTAGCCTCACGAGCTTTCTTTAGTTGTTCTCTCAACTGGGCTTTTCTCTCATCCGACATGGGGCGTCGGCCTTTCTTTTTTACTTCAACCAGTTCAACATCATTATCATCTTTAACAAATACTTCACTATCAGCCATATATATATATAACATAGAAAATAAAAATAATACAAACTTATTTATATTTAATTGGTTCAAATTCACTATTCATATACATTTCACTTGGTTTATTAGAAAAATTAATAACTAAAAACGACCTAGGAATTTTAGTTTCTTCTCTAAACATTTTAATAAAATTTTTTTTATTATCCATATAATTAAAATCTTCTGCTATCAATTCCAGCTCTTTCATACTGGTTGAAAACATAATAGCACCAGTTAAATTTGTTCTTAAACAGGTACTACATTGCGAGAATCGCTGACTCGTATATATTTGTGATAGGTTTAGGTGTCGGCCTTGGCATATCATTTTATCTATAATATTTCCTTTAGAATAACTCCTTAAACTTCCACTATAGCCACAGTCATCAAAGATAATTAATTTATTTTTTGGTTTTCTGCCTTCAGAAGTATCTTCCATAAATTCACTTTCAATATCTTCATATAAAACTTCTAAATAGTCTTCATCAAATTCAACACGATTATCTTCTGGAATATCCAGCTTGTCAGCCATCATAGCTAATTTATTATCCAGTTTATTGTTTGATATGATATGGATGTCATCCCCATCAAACATTTTATCATAGCCGAAGGTGGGGTTAAGCAAAAGGTTGAGAATTATGGTCGTTTTTCCACTCAATTGTGATTTTCCATTTATTAACAATCTAAAAGGAACATCAAATAGTCTTTCTACTGGTGTATAATAACCATCAGATTTATCACGAACCTTTAGTATCTTGTAGGATTTATTTTTACTCATTTAATATAATAAAATAATATAATTTAATATTATATACACATGTCCGATGCATTCAAAAATTATGACGCTCTACTTAGTTCACTAGAACAAGCTAATAATGAACAACGAAATGCCAATATAACACTACATCAAACCAAAGCTGGCATTGATAGCGGTGCCAAGGTCCTCGGAGAAATGAAGCTATTTATTAGTGGTAAACCAGCATTAGAAAAATTAAATAAAAACTTAGCTAAGCCTTTATATGAAAAGTATGGTAAAGAATTTGTTGATAGCAAAATACAAAGCTTAAAAAATAAACTTGGATATCAGACTAAAGAAACAGCTAAACCAGCTGATAGCCCTAGTGGAACCGATCAAAATGCTGAAGGTCAGTCTAATAAACCGCCAGTAGAAGATGCTGAAGAATCGCCTGAGGAATTAAACCAAAGACTTTTAACAGAACAAACTGGCCGTGAAACACAACTTGCTAATGAAGCCGACGAAGCAAGTGCCCAAGCATCGCGAACAGAAGAAGTTAATAATATATTAAGTAGAGGAGCAAAACGAGCAGAGCTATTTGAAAAACGAGTAGCCAGTGGTGATGCTGAAGGTGAAGAATTAATAGATCCTATTAAGAATATGAAAAATCCATTTGCTGATAATTTAGAAGATTACAGAAATAGTGATTTAACTGATTTTTCCCAAGCAAGAACAAGTTTTACAGCAAATGATGTTGGAGCCCAGGGTGTTAATGAAACATATGATAGAGCAAATGGTTTAACAGATGCTGAAAAGCAAACAGTTAGTGATAATGTCCAAGATGGTATTAACCCAAGTGAAGTCAGTGCCCCTAGTAGTGAAGCACTTAACACAAGTAGTGGTACATTTCAGAATAGTGTAGCACAGAGTAGAGCTTCAGTTCAACCAAATGTTAAATCCGATGCACAAACAAATGAGCCAGACGATTGGGACAAACCTCCACAAGAAACTGAGGATGTAGCAAAAACAACTGGAAAAACAGTAGCAGAAGAAACGGCAGAAACTGCTGGCGAAGAAGGTGGTATATCTGTCTTAGATGCTATACCAGGAATTGATTTATTTGGAGCCATAGGAGGGGCAATCCTTGCTGGAATTATGGCACATAGAGAAAAAAAACAAGAAGAAGCAGAAAAAGATGTGGCACCAATGACAACAAATGTTGATACTGAAATCGGTTTAGGTGGAAGTGAAGCTTTGTCGTAAATGATAGTAAAAACTTTACAAAAGTTTAAACAAATTAAATTTAATTTTCAATTTTATTTTATATTTAATATATATAAAGATGGAAAGTATAATTAAGATATCGTCAGAACAAGGATTTTCAGAATCATGGGTTGTAGCAGATGTTGCTACTGCTCCTCCAACACAAAAATTATTAGACTTTATTATTCCAGGTGGAACTGGTACATATGATTTAGGAAAATGTTTTATTAATGTCAATGCTGAGGTTGTGCCAAAAGCAAATGCTAATGAACCAGCTAATACTCTTAATTCATCTGCCTTATATAATAATGATATTGTTATGAAAACTGGAACTAATGCTATTATAGGTGATTTTGCACAGATTGTTCGTAATGCTGATATGTTTTCGGCGAATCGTGGTATGGTTGAATCTATCCAAAACCAAGATACTCTTAGGGCATTATTATTTAACATTGAGAACGACAAAGCAGAACAACATGATGGCAACCTTAACTTGGGAACTTTCCAAGGACGGCGAGGTCCAAGTAATTCAACATCACAATTAGTTCAGATTATGGGATCTAATGTCTCTGTAGCTGGTGTTGCTGATACTTCTATTAAGGCAAGTTCTACTTCTCGCGATTTAAGAATACCTTTATCTGATTTATTTGGTGTTGGTTCAGCACTTTGGAATTCAGATGTTTATGGATCCACGAGGGTGCACCTGGAATTAGACACTTCTAAATTAATTATTCAACAACTTGGTGGAGATGAAGACACTTCTATTTTTCAACCAGCTGGCCAAAATAAAGCTTATGGTGCCATTGAACCTTTAGGAGGAGCTGGAGCAACATTAGCCCCAATGCCTAATGGAAATGATTTAGGAGTCTCAAGTCCACTTGTTACACAGATAGAATATTTTGACTATGCATTACAGATGCCATTTTATGTTGGTCAAGCTATTGAAGTAGCATTTACAAACACCGCTGGTGCCCAAACTGGATACGCTCAAATCAGTGCTATAGAATATAATGAAGGCACTAACTCTACCAATCCGCCAAATGGTTCAAAGAAAGTTAGAATTTACACAGCAGTGAGTCTCTATAATAATGCAACTGGTGGTGCTGAAAACATTACAGCAATTAGTATTAAAGCTCTTAAATCTACTCCAGCAACTGGTGGCGGTGTAAAAGGAGATCAGATTAGATTAAACAGTGCTGAAATAGTACTTACTCAGTTACCTTCTGTTGATGGACCAAGTAGTATTGACTATAGGACTTATTCTACTGAAGTTACCCAAGGTGTTGCTGGACTCACGGCATTTAATAAACAGATTATTGTCGAACCAAATGCTCAAAATTTAATTATAGCTCACTGTGCTAATGGTGAAAGTCAGCCTACTAAAGCATGGACTTCATACAGAATGTCTATCAATGGAGAAGATGTGAGTGGGAATCGTGATATTGCCTACAATAAACCATTACACCGTGATAGAATCGCGAGAACATTTAACAACCGAGCCCAAAATATAAGTAATTTTTCATTAAATGCTGTTCAAGTTGCTACTGCCCAACTGGCAGATGCAAACCAATTGGCAATGTATCCTATTTATGAAACATTACCATTAACACAATCACAAAAAATTGTTAATCTTAAATTAAATGCCCCAGCAATCAATGATGTTCTGTTTTTCAAAGAACTTCAGAAAACAATTTAATTAGTAATTAATAGTAAAAGATAATTATTTTGTTTAATTGTTTTTGCTATACTTTTTTTAAAAGTATTTTGTTTAATTTTTAATTTTATTTTATATATATAATATATAAAGATGGAAAATATGTTGTATCACTCTGCTGTCCCCGAGGCTACCCAAGATACCTATGTCCAATTTAATAATGTTGATTTCGTGCTTAATGTTGGTGAAGGACGATCACTTCTCCGTAATAGTGTAAGACTATGTGGTGAAGTAGAAATTACATCTGATGGAACTACTACCTCAGATAGTCGTGTATACATGGACCACGCAATCGGAATACATTCTACTGTTTCTAGTGTCCAAACAAGTTTTGGTACAAGTGGCACAAAAGAAAATATCCAAAATTATGCTAGATGGGTTAAGATGTTAGCAATTGGAACTATTTATGAAGATGATTATAATAACGCTTCTAACCAGGTTGAACTCCGTGCCGTAAATGGAATCTCAGCTGGTAAACTCGCAAAAGGCGAAGTAACTGTTAACAGTGGAACTAAATTATCTACTGATTGTGATTTCGCGATGAAACCAGTTTGTATCTTAAACCGTATGAGCGGTGATCATTTACCATTTGAGAAGAGTGGAGAAGTCCGATTAACATTTAATCTTGCTCGTAATGCCAGTGCATTGATGGGTCCTAACCAAGGAAGTGGTGCTACTTACGCATTAAAAAATCTTCATGTGTCATACCAATCTGTACCTACTCTTGGTGATCCAATGTCTAAACAAGTTTCTATGAGATCTGTTTACAATATTAAATCCACAATCCAATCAGGTAGTGCAAATATCTCAGCCCAAGTGCCAGCTACAGTGAGCGGAGTATCTTGTTCATTCCAGCGACAGCAAGATGAGAATGTTAATGTTTTTAGTAACTATGAGTGTAATATGGTGCAAGGAATTCGTCGTGTCCAATTTGAATTTAATGACTCAACCAATAAATATGTTTCTTATAATGAGAATGACCTTGGTTCAATGATAGAAAGATACATTGATAGTTTTGATAACACTGGCCACCAACAAATGAAGTTGGACTGCTTCAGAACTAACAACGGCTTCGGCATAGGCCAAAAATTTTCTTCCTTCGTGGATTTGTCCTCGCAACGATTCGGAATTCAGTTAACATCAGATATTACTAATCAGAAACCTTTAAACATGTACTCGTATTTTCATAGCGTTGTGGTAGCCTAAAATATAGGTGGACATCCTTTAAGAACATCGGAAGTATTACAGACACGGCAAAGAATGCCTCTAATATTATTACTATCATTTATATTATGGTCATGATCTAAATTTCTATCTAATGAATTTTTAAATTCTTTATTACAATAATCGCAATTTGTAGTATTCATATAAATCTCATGAACATTATTCCAATCATTTGTTATGATGCCTTGGTGTTTCCATCTTGATATTTTATGTTGTTTCTTATATAAATCACTTTCTTGGTATGCTTTAACTTTTTCTGGATTGTTTTTAACCCATTTAGCAGTACTTTTTGCGAATTTCTCTGGATTTTTTTTATATAATTTTTTTTGTCTTTCATTAATTTTTTGTCTTCCTTCTTCAGTTTGACTATATTTTTTTTGATAATCTTTTACCTTATCTTTATTTGCTTGGTAATATTCTGATACTTGTTTTTTTCTTTTTTCTTTATTAGCAATATATCGCAATCTATCATATTCTTTTTTATCCATTTATTAAATGATAGTAAATATAAATTAAATCAATTTTGTTTAATTTTTAAATTTATTTTATATTATATATTTATAAACATGTCTTTCTATTCTGATGCAAATGTTAGTACCAAGTATCTTGACCCAAAAATATATACGCCAAATGCACGATGTACTTTTTCACTTGACCAGTCCGAGGCAGCATATTTGCCAAATCTTCGTCTTACCTTTTTAGGTGTTGTTTCTAGTGGGGCAATAGGATATAATGAACTTGTTGGTGCCTTAGGACTTATTAAGAATATTAGGTTAATGGATGGTAAAACTGTATTATGTTCTTTAGAAGAAGCACAATTTTACAATGGTTTTAAAAACATTAATAAATCTAATGAAGTAAACCAAAGTTCTGCTGGTTACCAAGAATGTACTGGACTTGGATTTACTGTTAATGGCACCACAAACGCAATCCAAAAGATGGCATCAACATTTGGAGCAAACACCGCAGAAGGAACAACTAATAGTGCAACTCTTGATCTTCGTGACATTCTTCCGATGTTAAATAGTGTTTCTCACTTACCTACAGCTGTATTTGAAAATTTAAATTTACAGATAGAGTTTGATGCTCAAGCAGACAACCAAGTATTAAATGATAAAACTATTACTATGGATACCTTAAGACCAGTTCTTGCGTGTGATGTTATTAATAACCCAGTTGTAGTTGATAATTTAAATAAACGATTAAAAAATGCTACGTGGTTAGAATGGGAACATGATTTTTTTGTTATCCCACAATCTGTCAATAATGGAGGAGCAAACGACCAATCATTAGAACAAGCAGTAAATGTTCAGATTAATGGATATAATAACAAACACTTAGAACGAATTTTAATTGTTAAAGAAATCGGTGATGCCAGTAAAGAACAAGATACAAACGCGACACGAGGATTTGGTAAATTTTCATCCCAAGCTTGTTATAGACAAAAACTTCAGTTCCGAGTTAATGGTCGTAATATCCTTCCAAGAAATGGTATTGTAGGTAATAACGAAAGGTTAGCTCATATTGTTGATGCTTTTGGAGAGTGTAGTGCATATATTTCATCCAATCAATATGCAATGGATGCTACTTTAGAACTTGCTGATGGCCGAAATCTTATGGGACAATTAGATTATATGGGAATGTATATTGGCGAAGATATTTCTAACTTACAGATTAACTACAGTCGTGTTGGATTAAATGATACTACTAACAAAAGACCAACTACAGATCAGTTAAATGGGCATGTCTATGGTGAGGTGAGAAAATCATTAATTGTTGGTGGACCTGGACAAGGATACAACATCAGATACATGTAGAGTTTATTGTTTATTTTTATTTTATATCATTATTATATAATGGAACAAAGTACGATTATTAGATTGCGACAATCTGAAAGTGCTATTACAAATTCTAATGGTGATTTTAGTGTTAATTTAAAACAAGGAGTAACTATAGAAGAAGGAGACCAAGTAAGAGTTCATAGTGTTATATTAGATACCGCGACAGAATCTGTTATTAGTCTTGATGTAGATACGCGTGTTAAGATGGGTGTTGCCAAATATGTTAAAAACTTTGAATTTAATAAACCAGTTCCATATACAGTAGAACATTATGTTTCAACACCAGCCGACCAAATTCCGATGCCAGATTTAAAAAACTATTATGCTGCCACTCTACATGATTTAACTGGTAGTGTTAATTATTTTTTACAAGGCATTACGGTTTCAACTCCATCAACAGATATATTAAGAACTTTCGGTGGATTTGAGAGTATATGGGAATATTATGAAGCTGGAACAAATAAATATAAAACCATAACTATAGGTATACCACAATATAGTATTATTAGTCATTTAAATTTTTCTGTTGTTGTGCCATTAGGACCGGACAATAAAGGTATAATAGTTAGTGGTGAAGTTAAAGGAAGATATTTTAAACTTATATATCCAACAGTGGACCATCGTGGAGATTTACCTAATAGAACTGAGCCTTGGAATCAAAGGTCAGCGAATATTCCAGTAGGGGAAAAAATAGATCCAAAAAAACAAAATTTGGATAATTCTACAATTTGTTGGGGAAATGGTGGAGCACCTGTGGATGATGCAAATTCTATAATGGCTTTATATGAAGAAGAATGTAGTTTTATAATTCCAAGAGGAACTTATGAACCAGCTGAAATGGCACAAATATTTAATGACAATATGACACAAATAAATAGTCTAGGAACAATAGGAAATAATTATAATAGCACAGCCACACCTCCGACATTTGACTTCCCAGTTAATAATCCGTTTTTGTCAACATTTGGGCAAGTTCAGAAAAAGATTGACGATGAATTTAGCCCAGCAACTGTACCATTATATTTAAATCCTAATATAGATATTCCTAATAATATATTAACAGCTCCGAACCTTATTTTGCCTACTAAACCAACAGATGCGACTGCTGACAGATTTATAGGAGCTTCCCAAGTTAGTATGAATTTTGACACCAATTTGAAAAAACTAAATTTTGATAGTTTACATTTCCCAATTTATCATGTTCCTTCGGGGACTGTAGGTGTGCCAAGTATAACATATCCAACTGGTAATTTATCTCCAGTTGCATCACCTCCAGTGCCTATTCCTATAGAACCAATTGTTGCTTATGGCGGTGTAGCATTTACATATTTAACCTCATTTGAAATAGCCACTCCAGCTGATAGTAGTACAACACCACCAACAGTTGAAGTGTTAGGAAACCAAACTAGTTTATTTACACAACTTGGATTAACTGGGATGACCATCTCGGTTGGACATGGTCCACCATCTGAGACAATACTTTTAAATGATAATGCCACCACAGTTTTTCCATTAATAATTACAGATCAACTAGGTGTAAATATTACTGGGGCATTACCAAACATAGATGTTGTAGTTCCTAAAACAGCAAACTATGATACACCAGCCACGATTCCAACTGAAACCGCCCTTACAACACCTTTATTATCTAGCAGAACATTTGATCAATCGGATGTTGACGAGGGGTATTATCTTCTTGATGTAGGTGTTAAATTACCACAAAAGATGATTGGTGGTCATGAGTCAAGTTCTAATGGAACAGTTCAAACTACATCTAATAAAATACAATCTATTGTAGGAAAATATTTTACTGCTGGTAATTTCTTACAACAACAAGGAGCTGGCGAGATTGTCTATACACATGTAGGTGTCCCTCAAGTGATAAATGAATTATCAGTGCGTATTCTCCACCCTGACTTCTCCTCACCATCTAATGAAGAACTGGGACCATTAAATAGTGTTTTCTTGGAAGTTATAAAACCAGTGCAAACAGAAAAGTCTAAACCTAGTCAAAAGTAATAGTAACTTCTTTAGACACAACATTAGTTTCATTATCATTTTTAAATTTATATAGATAACTTCTTTTATCTGTTTTTTTTTTAATAAAAACTTCTGTTTCTACTAAATATAGAAATATCTTACGAATAAAATATAATTTTGTATATTTGGTAATATGTGATATAAGTTTTCTAAAAATACTATATCTGATATATTGTCATTTGTGAGCTTCTTTTCTTTTTAGATATTTAATGACTTTATTACATTCATCAATCAGATTTAATGGTTTTTCCATAATAGTAATTTAGAATATAATAATTTTATTTATTAAACTAAATAATAATAAAAAGTGTTACTACTATTTATAAATTAAATAAAAAAGTAATCATTAATAAAATATGAAAAATATTAAAGGTTTAGATCTCAATTAAATAAAATTGATAGTATATATAAAAGTAATGTTAAATAAAAAGATGATAACTGACCAACTAATAAAATTAAATATTAAATTAAAAAAATTAGATAATGAAGATATAGAAACTATTAAAGATAAAGATATTAATTATGAAAATAAAAGATTTTATTAGAAGAAAATAGTAAGATTAGATTAGAAATAATACTTAAAATTGCAAATATAGAACATATAGAAACAGAAGGAGAAGCAATGTCTAGACAATTAGAAGAATATGCTAAAGAACATCCAAATATAGATATAGGAAAATTTAATTAAATATGGTTCATCGGAGGATATTCCATACTCCCATTTTAATTCATACATTTTCACAAAATTGACTAGGATTTTTTTTTAATTTTTATAGCAAATCTTAAAACAAGAACTATGACTAATTCACACTCACACGAAGAAGAAGACGAAATTGGGATTGATGTGGTAGAACTGTGGTATGAGGATATAAAAAAAATGGTTATGTATGACCCAAAAACTCGCGATATATATGATAATATTAGTGGAAAACCTATAGGCAAACTCCCCCTTAATGTTGTTTGGTGGAAAAGACCTGGTAGCCAAATTGCCGAGCAAGTCAAGCAATTGGCAGAACTAGCGGAATTGGAAGAAGGTGAAGATAGTATAGAAGTAGATGAGGTAATGTGGAATAATACACTCTACTACAAAGACGAAAAAAATGGAGACTTATACGATGTAGAAACTTCGGAGAATGTAGGGAATATGAATACTAAAGGAGAGGTTATATTGTTTTAATAGAATAGTATAGTAGTATAGTAGTATAGCATTTTTTTATTCCATACTCCCACTTTACTTCATACATTTTCACAAAATTGATAGTGAATTTTATTTATATTTTATAGTAAATCTTAAAACAAGAAACAATGAAACTCACACCACAAATGAAAGAAGAAATCGTTGGAGGAGCAACACAATATTGGGGTGTTTATGGGAATTTTGCGATTGCTGAAACAGAAAAATACCAAAATGATAGTTGGGAATGGGAAGATGTAGATAGAGAGTATATTGTATTTATGGAAGATTTGGAAGCGATATGGTGGGAACTTTAGTAGTGGCGTTTTACTATAGATTTGTGTTATATTTTTATTTAAGACTACTTTTTTATTTAATTACCTTGAGCACAAAATTGAGAGACATATATTTTTATTTCTTATAGTACATCTGACAAACAAATATGGCTACTACATTTAACAAAGTATTGGAAAAACATTTTACCAAAGAACAACAAGAAGCTTACCATGCAGTGGTAGCATCACTAAATAAAGAACAAAGAGAAGAATATGATAATCTAATTAAAAAACATGATGTTAAGGATGTGGAGGTGGTGGATGTGGAGGAAGAAGACAAATCAGATTATTGGATAGTATATGGAGAATATCATGAGAAAGATGGCGAGGTTTGGACTAACGAAAAATTTAGATATGATACTTTGGAAGAGGCAGAAGCAGAACATAGTAGAATGATGCGAAGTAAAGAGTACGATGCAGTATATTTGGATGAAATGACTTGGGACGCAGAAGCTGGAGAGTGGGA
>Ga0181393_1000856_pt1 | contig 11259 bp, 9 predicted proteins | sample 16SPOviralmetaG_FD_130122 | JGI IMG/M metagenome (GOLD analysis project Ga0181393, IMG submission 130122) | Marine viral communities from the oligotrophic San Pedro Time Series (SPOT) site, San Pedro Channel, CA, USA - 16 SPOT_SRF_2010-10-21 | ecosystem: Environmental > Aquatic > Marine > Strait...
AAGAAGTATTATCTACAGAAATAGAAACAGTAGAATTTATACCAATAGAAGAGTTTACTTTTGAGGTGTATGAAGAACCAGTCATCCAAGTCTTTGAAGAAATATACATTGAAGAAATAGCTAAAGAAGAAATTAATATAGGAACAATTAACGTGTTCAAAGAAATACCTATGGAGGTAGCATATGAAGAACCAACGACCATCGAAACATTCTCAACAGAAATCCAAAGTTTTGAAGAAAACATTGAAGCAAGAGAAAGTTTCAACAACACGCCAACAAGCGAAGTCATACAAGAAATCTTTAGTGAGGAAGTCTACGAAACCCAAAACGTTGAAACAATCGTTGAACGAGAACCTGTTCGAGAAGAAACTAGCATCGGAAGCAGCACAGTTGTTGCTGAAAGACCAGAAGAAAACTCAAGCATTGAGACAGAAACAAGAGCAAGCAATGAGACAACATCAAGAGAAAACGAAGAAGGAGTTTCTACAGAGTCTAACTCACCGAGTAAAACAAATACCGCAGAAGCCTCTAGTAATGAAACTACAACAGAAAATTCTAATGTATCTAGCGAGTCTGAAACAGTTTCTAATAGTAATAGTACAGAAAATACAACTGTTGCTGAAGAAGAAGTAACCGATGAAACTGTCGGAGAAACAGAAACAGGAGGAAGTGAATCAGGAAATGGAGGAACTGAGACAGTTGCTGAAGGAGAAGAAACCCTCGAAGGCCGAGATACTGAGGTGGAAGAAGGCAGGGCTGAAAGAAACACTAGAGCAGATACTCAAACTATTTCAATAGAATCTATAGAAAAGAAAGTTAATGAAACTCTTAAACGAGTAGACCAAAGACTAATTGCTACTTCCCTCATTGTAGCTAGGGCTATGGAAAGCCCACTTTCTATGGACAATTATGGACAAATTAATAATAATATATTTATAAATCAATTAAATATTGATGGAGGTAGTTATGATGACCAAAGAGAATACATTGATTTGCGAGATATATATGCTGAGAATCAAAGTGTTTATAACGACTCTGTGGTACAGTATCAAACAAACATTCAGAAAAGTATTGATGAAGTTATAAGAACACAAGAACATTTAAAACGAATAAGAGGATATTGATATGGGAGTAAAAGAATGGCTTGGGATAGGCTCACTTATAATTACTTTACTGGGATTTGCAATCTTTCAAGGCAAATTAATCGAAAGAATTAATGTATTAGAATCACAAAAAGCAGTAGATATTAAACCGTTGACAGCAGACATTGCCATTAACAAAGCAGAGATAGCAGTATTAAACGCTAAAGTTAATGAGATGAAGGCAAGGTCTGACAATCCATTGGGAGGTGGTTTATGATGGGAATACCAATGGAATTATTAAGTATGTTGGCTTCGACTGTTTTGGGCGGGATAATGTCTATTCAAGCACAGAAAGGTCAAGCTCAAGCAGAGCGAGAGAAGATGCTGATGCAACGTGCAGAGTTTGCAGCAAAACAAACAGATAAAGCTAGACAAGTATCTGACCCACACACCAAGCACACAAGACGTTGGATAGCCTTAATGTGTGTATTTAGTATTATTGTAGTACCAATCGTGGCTCCTATATTTACTGATGTAAACATTGCATATCAGATAATGACGCAAGCAGATTCAGGATGGTGGATATTTGGAGAGACTTACGAGACATCTTATTTTGAAGAAGGTAATACGATTTATATAACTAACCTACAATCTCATACAATTTTTTCAATTATTGGGTTATATTTTGGAGGAAGTTTAACTCGTAAATGATTGATTCTAAAGGAAATAATTATGGCAGCATTTAAGTTATCAAGTTTTATTGGAGAAATATCTAAACAATCTTCTGAGTTAATACCTCAAAGTGCCGCACAAGAAGCACTTAATGTAAAGTTGTCGTCAGGTGATTTAGTTCCTTATAGAGCTCCAGTTGTTGTGGATAATGTAGAAAGAACAGGTACTATAAAAACTTTACACGCATTAAAAAATCCTGATACAAGTGCTTTAGTATGGCTTAGTTGGACTACAGATGTCGATATAGCAACGGCTTCAGATTCGTCTGATAATGAGCAACGATTTTATTTTACAGGAGACGGAGTACCAAAAGTTTCTAATTATGCTTTATCTACATCAGGTTCTGAGCCCTATCCAGCATCAAGCGGATACTATGAATTAGGATTAGATATACCAACAACTATTACTACAGCTACAGCAACATCTTTTTCTGTAGTAAGTTCTACACATTATGAACGAGACTCTGGAAACACAGCAACTTTTTATGGTGGTACACATAACTTACGCACAGGCAACGTAGTAACTATTCGTGAGTTTGAAAGCTCTGATGAAGCTAAAGCTTTTAATGCTACTAATGTAGAAGTAACAGTTCTTAATGCTACTGATTTTCAATTTTACAGCCCTGGTGATGCGGTGTCTAAAACAGCTAATACTACTGGTAGAGCTGATATGGCAGGTAATACACAGCTTAGAACTTATGTATACACATGGATTACACCATGGGGTGAAGAATCAATCCCTTCTCCAGCTTCGAACGAAGTATATATAAAAGAAGGGCAGACAGTCACGCTAACAAATTTACCTACCGCAAAACCTTCTGGAGATAATTTTGTAAGAGGTATAAAACTATATCGTAGTGTTTCATCTCCATCAGTATCTGATTATTTTTTATTAGATATTTTATGGTTTCCTACTTCTACAGTAAGTTTTTCTAGAGCTAGTAACGTAGCTACTGTAATACTAGCCCATCCGCATAACATGGCTGCAGGAGACAGATTTAAAATAAAAAGTTCTACTATAGATAGTGGTGGGTTTAATGTTACAGACGGTATTGTTGTTAGTGTTGTTGATAGCTACTCATTTACTTATTCAGACAGTGGCAGCGATGTCAGTACTACAGGAGATACAGACGGTGTTTTGTGTCATGATGTTGCTGAATCAATATCAGATTCTGCTAGATATTGGGGGGACAGTAATTATAATTTTACTGATGACTTTGCAGTTTCAGGATTAACCATTATATTAAATTCTTTGTTTTATGATAAACCAAAATCTACTATGAAAGGTATACATAGTATGAACAACAATATGCTTGTAGGTTTTTTTGATAATCAAGTATGTTTTTCTTTTCCTAATAAACCACATGCTTGGCCTGAAAAATATAGACTAACTGTAGATGATAATATAGTAGCAATAAAAGTAATAGGAAGTTTTGTTGTAGTTCTTACAGAAGATTATCCTCATAGAATTTCGGGTAAAAACCCAGCGTCAATGTCGTCATCACGTATTGATGCTAAATTTCCTTGTTTATCAAAAGATTCAGTAATAGTTGTAGGGGGTGGAGTAGTATGGGCATCCCATTTAGGATTAATTAGTTACAACCCATCAGCTGGTGTAAGTTTAATTTCTTCACAGATACATGATTGGGATACATGGGGAGATTATTTAGACCCCTCTACTCTTATAGGACATTACTATGATGGAAAGTATTTTGGGTCTCATGAATCTGGGTCATTTATATTTGAGCCTGGAGAAACTCCTAACTTTGTTACTGTTAACTACAAGTTTACTGCGGCATATACGGATAGTAAAACAAACGTATTATATTACGTAGATAATGAGTCTACTGATATATTACAATGGGACGACAAAACTCAAATACTAGCACCTATGGAATGGAAGTCAAAAACTTTAGTTACTCAAGATTATTCTAATATGGGTGCTGCTAGAGTTGTAGCAGATTACACTGTAACTGACGCAGAAACACTTATTAACACTAACTATAATAACTCTGTAGCTGTATCTAACGCAGCTGTATGGTCTGCATCTCAACAACTAGGTACTATTAATGGGCCTACTGATTACACAGTTAATAGTGTAAGACAAGAAAACAGTGGCACACTAAATGCTTATCCTGTAAATGGAGATGGACAAACTAAAAATTTAGTAGAAGTAACAGGAACTTTACCTATAACGTTTAAGTTTTTTGCAGACAAATCTCTTATATTTCAAGGTACTGTATCATCTAGCGATATATTTAGATTGCCTTCTGGGTATAGGTCAGATACATTTGAAGTAGCTGTGTCAGGTTCAGCTAGAGTTAGAGCAATACACATTGGCGAAACGCCAATAGGATTAAAAAGCATATGAGTAATAGATTTACACCAATACCAGAAGTACCTATAGGGATTACAGATGCTCAAACTTTACTTATATCAGCTGTAAAAGAAAATGTAGAACTTCTTACAGGGTTTAGAAACGAAGATGACAACAACAGCAAATCGATAACTAAAGGTGATATAACTGTACGTGAAGGTCAAATACAAAAAATGAAACAAATATCGGCAAAAGGTAAAGGCTTTACTATAAGTGGGGAAACTGTTGTTAGCCTTGAAGATTATGGTAAACTATTAACAGATGTGCAACAGTTAGCTAATGATTTAGCTAGTACAAGAGCTTTACTAAACGCTCTTATAAATCAAATTAAAAGGTAAAGTATGATAGATAATATAAACCCAATGCTAGGAGCAACAGTAAGTATAAATGAAGAAGCTACTACTTCTTTGGATTTACCAGATAAAATACAATCTATATTAAACATGGGTAACGAACAACCTATGACTACTTCAGTTCAGTCATACCAAGAAGGAGGTATGGTGCAAAGGGCTGGAGTACAAACTCTTCCTCAACAATCAGGTTTTATGGATAGTGCTAGAGTAGATACAGAAATTAACCAGATGATATCTCAAAATCCTGAAGTAGCAGGAAGAATTAAAGTAGCTATAGAAGCAGGTTTACAATCAGGTGAGATAACTATGGAAGAGCTTAATATGGCTATACAACTTGCTAAAACAGTTGTTCAAAATCCTAACTTATATCCACAGATTAGACAATTTGCTATTCAAAAAGGATTAGCTACAGAACAAGAATTACCACTAGATTACGACGAAGGTTTAGTTATTGCTTTGTTAACGGCAGCTAAATCTTTATCTTTTAATATGCAACCAAACAACCAACCTATACAAGAAATGCAAGATGGTGGTGTACTAAAAGGACCATCGCATGATGCTGGTGGCATACCAGTTAAAGTAGCTGGTGTAAATAATGCTGAAATGGAAGGCGGAGAATATGTTATACCTAAAAAAGTAGTTATGGCAAAAGGTACAGAGTTTTTTGATAAAATGTTAGCTAACTATGAGGATAAACCAGATGCTTCATGAAATAAAAAATACAACTGATTCGACATACACACCACAACTTCTCTCCACAAAAGAACTTATAGACAAATATTGGGGCCAATGCATTCCCCTATTAGAAAAATGTATTAACAGACAAATGCACGGCGAAATGGAAGTCGAAGATATATACACTCGTGCTTTAAAAGGAGAAATGTATATAATTGCAGTTAAAGATGACACACCAGAAATACCTGATGTAAAGTTAGTTTTAGTATTAGAACTTATCTACTATCCAAGGTTTACAGCTATGAATGTTGTAGCATTAGGTGGTAAAGATTTAAAGAATATGATAAAAATGTTCTGGCAACATGTTTGTGGATGGGCTCGTATATGCGGAGTTACTAAAATAGAGTGCTCAGTACCTCCTGCTATGGAAAGAATTTTAAGCGAGGTAGGATTTAAACCAACCTATACTCAAATGCGACAAGACTTGACGGAGGTCTAAATGAATACTGTAAGAATAAACCCATTAATAGTTTCAGTAAGCCCTACTGACCATACTTTAATATCACCAATAGAACCTACAATGCATAAAGGTGGGTTAGGAAAATTAGTATCTGTAGTCGCTATGGTAGCAATACCTATGGCAGCTCCAGCTATTGCAACTTCAATAGGACTATCTTCAGCTATTGCTTCAGCTGTAAGTAGTCAAGTTATAGGGTCCGTGGTGGGTTCAGCTATGGCGGGTGCAGCTTTAGGTGCTGTATCAGCAGCAGTAACAGGACAAGATATAGGTAGTGGTGCATTATATGGTGGACTAGGTGGAGCTATCGGTGGATATGCTGCAGGAACAGAAGCTGCTGCTGCTGCAACAGCTCCAGGGTCAGAAGCTGGACTTACATTAGCTGAAGGAGCGGCTACAGAAACAGCAACTCCAGGACTTTTAAGAACAAGTGGGGAAGTAATAGTAGAAGAAGGTCTTAAAGATGCTGCTGAGAAAAGTTTTATGGAAATATTAAAAGACACTGGTTCTGCAGTACTTGAACGAGTTACTAACCCAGAAAGATTAGCAACTATAACTTTACAAGCAGCGATTGGCGTAGGAGCTTCAATGGTTGCACCAGAAGCACTGCCTGCTTTAACTGACGAAGAACAAGAAATAGTAGCGTTACGCAGAGCAGAACTAGAAGAATTAAAAGTAGCTGATAAAGCAAAATATGACAATCAAGTACAACTTGCTGAGCAATTAATGGTTAATGCAGGTTATATTGACCCAGTTCAGTTTGGGTTAAATAGAGCAGCAACATCAAAAATTGCAGGTGCTCGTGCAGTTAATCAAGCATTTGATGAAGCAGAACTTCAAGGTAAAAAAGTAACTTCTGGTGCTATGGCTCGTGCAAATTATGGTATATCAAGAGACGCAGCTTCTGAGTTTGCAGCTGGATTTGGTCAGGGTGTAACACAGAAAGACGAGGCATTAAGTAATGCGTATAAGTCTATTCCAAATTTTAGCACTAATTATTTAACACAATCTGATAACTTATCAGATGATTTACGAGAAGCTGGAAAGGCAGGAATTGCAAGAGCAGACGCAAAGAGAAGTCAAATAGCTCAAAATTTAGCTGGGCTAGTTATGACACCAGTATCAGGTGAAAAAGGAGCTCAACCTCCAGGGACGTTTAATGATGGTAGAGCAGACGACGATGAATTACAAAAAGCGATTGGTGGGGGCAACCAATCTTACGGAGCGGGGCTTATAGTATAATGTCTATTTTATCTGACGCTTTAGGATTTAATCCAGATGATGCAACAACAGGCATCAAGAAACAGTTAGTAACTGAACAAACAATAAGAGATGAACTTTCACGTTTGCAAATGCAAAACTCAAAAAAAGAAAGAGGACAAGAAATAAGAGATGAACTTAAATCTGACAATACATTAAAAACAGAACCTGATTTAGATTTAAAAAGTAGTAATTTATCAGAATATGGCGTAAGACCACGTCCTAATTTAGAAAGAGATAAATTAAAATTTGGCCCACAAAAAGAGTATCCTATAAATCAGGTAGAATTTGATAAGTATGGAGCACCAGATGCTAGCCCTGAAGCATTAGGCCTTAACACTCCAAGGCAACAAATAATTCGACAAAACCTTAAAACTTTAAAAGATGATTTTAGAAAAAGAAACAGCGGAAATGTATTTCTTAATTCAGGAAGTCCTAATTTTACATTAGAGTTTTCACCTGGTGGACGTGGATACGAAGCAATGAATAGTCCTGACAAAGCAGTAAGAGATGCATACACAGATAGTAAAGGACTACCTAGGATTCCAGATTCTGATGATGTGACTGCTATGCCTTATCAAAGAGATGTACGAGCAGATGGTACAAACGTTGGTTCTGTTGATGATTTAAATCCAGACGTGCAGGATGCAATAGTAGGTTTGAATTATAGAAATAATTATACTAATCAAAAACCTGCACTTAAAAAAGATACAGGTACAGGTACAGATATAGGTACAGGTACAGGTACAGACACAGATGTAGCTCAGACTAATACTGGAAACACAACATCAGCTAGCGGAAGTCCGTCAAGTCTTGTAGACACTACTTTAGGAGAAAATAAAGAAACAGCTAAAAAAGAAACAGATGCAGAAAAAGAGCTTGGCAAGAAAAAATTTGTTGACCCAACGGATGCTTATGTAAAAAACCCTACTAAATTAGGTAAAGACGTAAGATTAGCTATTGAGAACAGAAACATTTTAGCAAAAAAAGCAGACAGGATAAGAAAAAAAAATAAATTATGAAACAAAACTATTAGATATTTTATTAGAAAATGGTCGAATGGACATATTTTATGCTAAAGAAGCAGAAATTGAAAACTTAATAAACAGTGTTTACGATGCAGAAGCTAAAGTAAAAGAAGCAGATGTGCAGTTATTACAAGCTTCAGTTCTACAAGCAGCTATGGATATAGGCGTAGGTCGTACAGAAAGAATGAGTGCACTGTGGTCTGACGCAACAGGTACAAATGTACGAGTAATTCCAAACTTAGATATAACAGGAACTTTTAGTTTAGAAATAGATGGTGTTATAGACCCTAGGGCTCAAAATTTAAGTGCAAATCAAATGATTCAACTGTTTAGAAATGTTGCTGACCCAGCGTATCGTAATAAACAGCTATCGATTAGAGCAGAGTTACATCTGAAAACACAGCAAACAAAAATAGAAACGGATGCTGCTATTAGAGAACTAACTGTTGATAACGTGTTTAAATTTAAAACAGAAGAAATGAAAATTTTAAAAGGTTACCTTACTGATACTTCTAAAGTTACCTGGGACGCATTTGGTAAGACTGCTATATTTACTCGAGCTGGAAGAGTTTACACCGTACAAAAAGAAACAACAACAGACATTAATGGAAAAGAAAGCACTGGAATGACAGTAAGGGATGCTCAAACAGGCCAGTTAGTTACAGAATCTAACGCTAATGCTTACAAAGATGCTGCCAAAGTAGAAGAATAGAGGTTAAAATAATGGTTGATGAAGTTGGACTAGATACATCGAGTAATCCATTTAGCTCTAATATAGCAGAAGACCCTGATGCTAATCCATTTACACTAACTCCCTCAGCTCCATCTAACACTCCTGATGCATTTCAATCTGCACTCATTGCTGCAGAACAGCTAGGAGATTATTCAACAGCTGTAGACGAAGACATACCAACAGGACCTTCAGTTTTATTTAGCCCATCAGCTAACAAAGTTTTTGTTAACGGTGCTATGTTTGACAAAGAAGACGCAACCTCAGCTTTAGAAGCAGAAAAATTTTTAGATAGACCAAGAGCTAAGACACCAAAAGAAATATCAGATTGGCAACGAGTTACTCCTGAAGCTTATGGTAAATACATGAAGAACATAAAAGACCCTGGTCTTGGAACCTTGTTTGGTGAAAATTTTGATATAGGTGTAAGTAACCTAAAACTATTAACTGGTAGAGGGTTACAGTTTTATGGTAAAGAAGAAACAGGTCAAGAGTGGGTTGACGAAGCAGTTAAAGAATTATACTACAATCAACCATTTCAAAGAGAGATGTTAAATGAAGAAGGAGAGTATTTCCAAGACGGATTTGTAGATTGGTTTGTAGCTAACCTAGGCCAACAAGGACCTATGATATTAGAATCTATGGCTGTAGCTGCAGTAGGTGCAGGAATAGGTGCAGCAGCAGGTGCAAACCCACTGTCTACAGTTGGTGGAGCTATAACTGCATTACTACAAAAAGAAGCTTTTAAAAAAGGTGTAATGCAAGCATCTAAAAAATACTTAGCAGGTAAAAAAGTTACGCCAGCTGAAAAAAAATTATTACAAGAAGTGTCGGGTATAGGTGCAGCTCTAGCAATTAGAAATCCAAAAGCTTTTTATGTAACTTCAGGTGGTGTTGCTTTAACTGGAAAAGAACTTGCAAAAAGAGAAAGCAAAGAAGTACTTGAAGATATGGCACTAGCAGGTGCTAGAAAAGCAAAAGCTGTAGCTCAAAAGAAAAGTGTAGTAGATTCTGCAGTTGGTTTATCTCTTATTGGTTCTCAACAATTAGGTCAAGCAGATATATACGGTGAGATACGAGACACAGGAGTAGGCGATAGAATGACTGCGTTCTTAAATTCTTTTCCTTACGCAATCTCTGAAGTCCTTCCTGAGTTTTTCTTAGCAGCTAAAGTTTTTGGCTTACCAATGAAAGGGCTAAAATCAAAACAACCTAAATTAGCAAGAAGAGTAATAGGAGGATTTGTAGGTGGTGGTTTACTTGAAGGTGGCACTGAGTTAGCACAAGAAGGTCTACTATTAAATGCAACAAACCAATTAGGTGACGCTGAAACTGGACGTAGATTAATGAATGGGTTTGCAGCAGGGTTCTTTATTGGTGGTCCATTAGGTGGGGTAGCTAGTATTAAATCTAATGCTCCTACAAATATATTAAACCCTAATCAAAACCCAGATTTACAGCCTGCACCACCAACTGTTGGTCCTTCTAAACCTCCAAGTGATAGCACACCAACTGCTAAAACTATGAGCGGAGCTGCGATTGCACCTGAAGTCGCACCTGAAGTCGCACCTGAAGTTGCACCTGAAGTTGCACCTGAAGTAATTACACCTGAAGATAAACCTAAAGTAGATGAAGCATCTATACAAAACGCATTACAAAAAATTTTAGAAACAAGAAGAAAAAAAGTTGCAGAAGAAACTGTTGACCCAGTAGTACGTTCTAGAGATTTAAGAAGAGGGACACAACCAGTAGTAACAGACCCAGTAGAAACAGCTCCTGCTCCTGCTTCAGGTTATGCTGCAGGGCAGACTATTCAGTACTATGAAACTGATGGCTCAATAAATACAGCAGAAATTAAAGCAGTAAGTGAGACTGGAGCTACTTTAAAAGTTGTAAAAAAAGGTAAGAAAAAAGAAGAATTATTACCAGTAGAAAATATAGAAGCAAACCCTAAAGATGTTAACTTTATTTTAAAAAGCCCTAGTGCAAATATTCAAGGTAGAAAAGCTAATGAACTTAATTTAGAAGAAACAAAAAATGTTTTAACCAAACTTAAAGATGTTTATAAAAAAGCTAATAACATAGGCCAAAAAGAAGACTTACAGCGTGATATAACAGCTTTAAGAAATAGATTTGAAATATTAAAAGCTGAACAGAAAGCAGAAGATAAACGAATTGCTGATGCAACTGAACAAAAAAATAAAAATGAAAACGCACTTAAAAAAATAATTGATAATAAAAATAAAGAACAAGAACTAGCAGATAACGATAATCTTAATAACAATGTTAACAATATAACTTACAAAATTAAATCAGCTAAAACAATTACAGGTCTTGAAGGAGCTAAAGGTAAAGCTTTAAGTTCACTAAGTCTTAACGAATTAAAATCAGCACAAGCTAAGATTAACAAATGGCTTGATACTAAAGGAAAAGTAGTAAGTAATGCACAGACAAACAGTGTGCTCAATGATTTAATTGCTATAGAAAATGCTATAAAAAATTCTGC
>Ga0181393_1000857_pt1 | contig 11246 bp, 6 predicted proteins | sample 16SPOviralmetaG_FD_130122 | JGI IMG/M metagenome (GOLD analysis project Ga0181393, IMG submission 130122) | Marine viral communities from the oligotrophic San Pedro Time Series (SPOT) site, San Pedro Channel, CA, USA - 16 SPOT_SRF_2010-10-21 | ecosystem: Environmental > Aquatic > Marine > Strait...
CTCTCTTGGCCGATCCTCTGCGCTTCTGTCACAACCCTAATCATCGTGGGCTTCTTCTTAGGCGTACTCTCGACGAACTGACCGAACTGATCGACAAGTCGCGCCAGCTATATGTCAAGGCATTTCCGGGTGCGAAGTTTCGCGAGTCGAAGTCAACGTGGGTCTTCCCGTCCGGCGCAACAATTTGGTTTACATATCTAGACAGAGACAAAGACGTCACTCGTTTCCAAGGACAGGCGTTTAACTGGATTGGCATCGATGAGATTACGCAGTATCCTACACCCTACGTTTGGGACTATCTGCGTTCTCGCCTTCGTTCTACTGATCGTGAACTCCAGCAACACTTGTACATGCGCTGCACAGCCAACCCCGGAGGAGTGGGTGGTTGGTGGGTCAAGAAGACCTATATCGATGACATCGAACCAAACAAGCCTTTTCCTGCCTTCGATATAGAAACGCAAAGAGAATACCTGTGGCCCCCCGGTCACGAAAAAGCAGGCCAGCCGCTCTTCCTCCGTAAGTTTGTTCCAGCGCGGTTGACCGACAATCCCTATCTGCTAGCAGACGGCCAATATGAGGCTATGCTCAGATCGCTCCCGGAAGTTGAACGGAAGAGACTTCTTGAAGGGGATTGGGACGTGGCGGAGGGAGCGGCCTTCCCCGAATTCTCAAGAGTGCGGCATGTAGTCGAGCCTTTCGACTTACCAACCAACTGGCCGCGCATCCGCGCAGCGGATTATGGCTACGCTGCACCGTCCTGTGTGCTGTGGGGTGCAATCGATTGGGACAATAATATTTGGGTATACAGGGAATTATATCAAAATCACTTGACAGCAGAAGAACTGGCTGATAAAATACTAGAAGCAGAACAACTTGATCCCAGCCCCCACTACACTGTTTTGGATTCGTCTTGCTGGAATAAGACAGGATTTGGTCCTTCCATAGCAGAAACGATGATGCGATCCGGCGTACGATGGACGCCCTCTGATCGTAACAGACTACAAGGAAAGATGGAAATACACAGACGTCTTGCTAATGATCCGTACACGGAAGAGCCAAGGCTTCGTTTATTTTCCTCTTGTCAAAACATAGTAAAACAACTTGCCGGTATCCCCCTGTCTAAAACAAACAGTGAGGATGTTGATACTAAGGCAGAAGATCATGCGTACGACGCTCTTCGGTATATGCTTATGACACGAATGAGCGGGTACGCTTCTATACATAAACAACTAGGTTCTATTAAGAATCAAGTCTATCAAATACAAGATGCGACATTTGGGTACTGATGGCCACCAAAACTCCTCCTAAAAAACAGACTGGTCCTACCTACGCAGCAGAACGTGTGGCTGTTACGGAGGAGTTGTTCACACAGAAGATGGCTGACAAGAGCATCACTGTTCGTGAAGCCTTGTCCTACATTGCGGATACGGCACTCGCATCTACGCGACCCACAGAAGCAGACAAAGGCAATTTTAACAGAACTGTCAATCTAATTGGTCAACTTGCGGAAGAGGGTGTTGATGTTGATGCCCCTTATTTTCAAGTATACACAACCAAAGAATTCAATACAGCCCTAGACCCTATCGAAAGTAAGGCCGGTATAAATCGGTGGGGGCCGTGGATTTGGTTCGAAACACGTCTAGAAACAAATTCTAAGCTGCTAGAGACTCCTATCAATGTTCAACAGTTGGGCGGTGCGGGCGGCATTGCCCGCGTCAAGTACAAGTTGGCGGGTGTTCAGTCACGTGGTGGTGATCCCATGCGGGGAACCATTTTTTCCGAAGACTTAGACAAGATTTACGACGAAGCTTTGAACGTAGAGTCGTATGAGGTCTTTGACAATGGTGTAGGGACAAAGAAAGAAGTCGTAGTAGACCCGGACGCACGGGCTTATTTGTACTACGAAAAGTACACAGGACAGCGACTAGAATCGAATATCGGAGCGGACGGCATTAAGATCAGTGACGTCACTTTCGGACAAGATGATAACGGCAACTTGATCGCAGAGATTGCCGGAAAACAGGTAGGAAACAAGACCCGTCCCGAAGTAACTTACACTGGTGAGTTTGCTGAATTTCTAAAAGCACACCACGACAAGCAGGTGGCTAATCTCAAGCCGGGGGAAGTAACGTCAGAGACGAATCTCTTTCGTGCCAATAAGACTAAGGTTAACAAGCTTTGGACGGATCGTATTCAGCCCCTGTTGGAAGAGCGTTTTCCGGATCAGCTACCCGCAAAGAAGGGCGGCACCCACTCCGTAATTCGTAAGATTCTTGCCCGCCAGCTTCTCAGAGAGTTTAGAGTTGACAGAGGCGCTGTTAAGTCTTGGATGGGTCATGCGGGCGTAGGCATAGATGATGCAGGCGATATCCTAGAGGAACACTACACGGGTGCCGTTCCCGACGAGCGTGTCGGTCCTCTCAGTAACTTGCTAATTCACAAACACGCAAAGAACATGGGCGCAGATACTGTCAACGCCCTCTTTATTATGAACAGACTCGACGTCCCTCGCATGACAAGCCCGGACGAAAGTACCCGCGTCATTTATAAAACGCCGGAAAAAGTCGATAATTTAGCGACAGGAAACATCACTAATTTTGTAAGAGAGCCTAGCGCACAAGAATTATCAACCGTTGACACACTGTCTCGCAATACACAGTTAACGGTTGAAATTGAAAACGAAGAACTGCAAAAACGCTTAGATGATATTAAGACAGAGCGGCTGACTGCAAAGGTAGACAACAGTCCCGAAGCAATTCAACGTGCAAGGGACAACGTGCGGGCAAAGCAAGAACTTAGAGATGCGGCAGCAGATGAAGCGGCCTTACTCAAAAAAGAAAAAGAGGCTGCGGCGGCGGCTGAAGCACTGCCGGTGATGAATGATAAACTTGTTAAACAGTTAAAAGATATTGGCATTGCGGTAGGAACTGGCGTAGCGACAGTTGCATCTACGGTAGCAAAATCTGCCCCGGTAGTATCGGCAGCATTTATTCCGGACCGTATTGAAGAATTACAAACTCGCTACGGCATGTCCCAAGAAGAGGCGACAGCTATGGCAGGAGTAGAAGAAGTCTCTCCTGTAGGAGTCGCAATGGCCGCTAAAGAAGTGACAGAAGACGTAGGAATGGCTGCTGTTGGTCAAGTTATCAGCGGAGCAGAGGCGGGTCTTGAGAGCCAATATGGCATCAAGGGATCACTAACAGACGAGAGCCTAGAGGATATCATAACTAGGCTTATTACCGGTGGTAGAGATACCAGCGGATTTATGAGATAGAGGGAGAACAGTCAAATGACAAATTTGAACATGGGCGAAGCATACATCATGAATTCGGACAAGACGTCCGTAGACGATCAGATGGGTGCTGATAAGCTGTACCGTGAGGGGCTTGAGTTTGATACCAAGACCGCACAGGGTGTTCTGACGGAAGACATGCCTAAAAAAGCTACTAAGACAGGCGTCGATCCAGCAGTCATGAATATGGCCGAACAACGCGACTACTAAGGAAACGGTATGTCTGATAATTTCTTAGAGCCATCCGAAGACTCGTCTGTACCTATTATAAACCCGTCAGAACAGATGCCGGGATTGTCCGGGTACATACGGGCTAAATTTGAGGATGCAGAAAACGGCAGGTATGTCTACGAGCAGCGATGGCTACAGGCATATAAGAATTTTAGAGGAATCTATGATTCGACAACACAGTACCGTGATTCTGAACGCTCTAAGGTATTTATCAAAATAACAAAGACCAAGGTGCTTGCTGCCTACGGTCAGATTGTTGACATCCTATTCGCCAATAAGAAGTTTCCTCTTGTTGTAGAGTCTACGCCTGTACCGGAGGGTATTGAGGAGTTTGCACATATGCGAACCCCTGCAGATGACGCCATGCAGCAGGAGCAATCTGATCCCTACGGTTTTCCGGGAGATGGCAGGGAAATGCCGCCGGGTTCTACCGCTGCGGCCCAGTCGCATGTGCTGGGATCATACGGCAAGGAGTTCGGAGATTCTATTCTAGCCGGAAAAGCGAAGGTGGGAGAGCCACAGTTTGAGCCTGCCAAAGAACAGGCGCGGATGCTTGAAAAACTTATCCACGATCAACTTCTAGATACTAACGCAGTCAACGTATTGCGTAAAGCTATCTTTGAGGCATCTCTGCTGGGAACGGGTGTAGTCAAAGGGCCGTTTAATTTTCATAAGCGTGTTCACAAGTGGGAACGTGCAGAGGATGGTAGTCGAGAGTACGCACCGTACGAGAAGACCGTACCGCGTATTGAACCGGTATCTGTGTGGGATTTTCATCCCGACCCCTCTGCTACTTCTATAGAAGATTGCGAATATGTAATTGAGCGTCACCGCATGAACAGGCAGCAGTTGCGTAGTTTGATTATGCGCCCGCATTTTGATGCCGCTGCGATTGAAAATGCCCTCAGTAAGGGGCCAAACTACATCGACAAGTATTACGAAGACACTATTCGCGAGGATGAGTCTGAAACTTACTATCAAGAGAACAGATTCGAAGTGTTGGAGTATTGGGGCGTCTTAGATGCTAAGTTTGCCTACGAAGTAGGTATTGAAGAAGCTAAGGACATGTCGGAGTTTGACCAACTGCAAGTTAATACTTGGGTGTGTGGTAATGAAGTTCTGCGATGTGTGGTCAACCCATTCACTCCTGCCCGCATCCCATATCAAGCCTTTCCATTCGAAATCAACCCCTATCAGATTTGGGGTGTGGGCGTAGCTGAAAACATGGAAGACGCACAGTTGCTAATGAACGGCCACGTGCGTATGGCAATCGATAACCTCGCTCTTGCCGGTAATCTTGTATTCGACGTAGACGAAGCAAGCCTTGTGCCGGGGCAGAACATGGACATCTTTCCCGGTAAGATTTTCCGTCGTCAGTCGGGCGTTACTGGTACGGCAATCAACGGTCTAAAGTTCCCGAACACGGCTCCCGAAAACATTCAGATGTATCAGATTAGTCGTCAGCTTGCAGACGAAGAAACGGGCATTCCGTCTATCATGCACGGTCAGACAGGCGTCACAGGCACGGGTAGAACGGCTGCAGGCTTGTCAATGTTGATGGGCAGCGCCGGTTTGTCGATGAAGACGGTCATTAAGAACATTGACGACCATCTTCTGAAGCCTCTTGGCGAGTCTTACTTCCAGTGGAACATGCAGTTCAATGAGGACGGCAATGATATTGAGGGGGACTTAGAAATCAAACCTCGTGGCGTAGCGGCAGTGATGCAGAAAGAAGTACGCACACAGCGTTTGACTTCTCTGCTGCAGACAGTATCAAATCCGATGCTTGCGCCGTTTGTAAAGCTTCCTAACCTAATGCGGGAGTTGGCAATCGCGCAGGATATCGATCCGGACAGTCTCGTTAATGATGTTAATGAGGCACAAGTATATGCACAGATGTTACAAGGGATGATGCAAAATGCTCAACAAGCAGCAGGCGCAGAAGCTGGCCCCGCTTCTCCACAGCAAGGAGTGGCCCCAACTGGAGGAGTACCTAGCGGAACTCCGGGAGTCGATGATTCGGGCCGTGGTAACGGCACAATCGGAGTCGGAACTGCGCCAAGTGCAGGGGAAGCTGGGTTTACTGGAAATGCTCCTGCAGTTGAAGAGTAATCACGAGGCGGTGGTAAAAAACGATGGCTGATAACGAGCTTATATCTATTGTAGACAATTTATATAACGCCTTGGGCGCAGACGACTTTGTGCGAGATGAAGTTTTAGGTAAGGAATTTGACACCTACACTCCGGCGCAGAAGAAGATGGCGCGGAATACCGTTAAAGAAGCCTTGAAGTATTTTGATTATACTGGGGAAAAGGATGGTGCGGGTAGAGAACGCATAGCCGGTGGGCCATTTATAGCAGATGAAAACCCCTACAAGGATGAAACTTTTAATATTGAATCTATGGCTTCGGTTATACGCGAGGCTCTTCCTATGTATTTCAGCGAGGATACTAGAGCGGAGGGGGCAAAGCCCCGGAAAAGAGATCGTCTCCAATCTTCGGGCATGGTATTAGAAGTAATGGAAGACATAGACGAAGAAGCGACTTTTGATGCCTATGGTTTTGCCAAGGGATTGAAGCCTGCAGAAACAGTAGAGGATGGCAAGATCGTTGAAAGAAGCGAGAGGGGATTGCCTTCGTTAGACGAAAGGTATGACAATCGCTTCCGCTCCGGTTCAATATATGATGATTATGATAATGTTTTTCCGGAAATGCGTAAACTTAATGAGGGCGGAGAAGTCACGGAGACAACTCCTTATCAGAACTTCTTTGTAGGTCAACAGGTTTACACTCCGGATCAATACACCGCTGGACCTGTTAACTTCTATCAAGGTTCTCTTGGTAACCCCGTTGACGTGGATACCGTAGATGAGGACGAGGATGACAGTGACGATGTAGATGTAGCAGGTTTGGTTCGTCCGAATGTTGAAGACCCTACTGATACATACGCTATCCCTACCACTACTACTCGCATGGGAGAGGGTCGAGGAGCGTCTTTTAATGTTAGATCACACTCCTTTCAAACAAGCAACGAACTTCGTTCTAGCGATTTTCCCATAAACTTTACTGATTTTTCGACAGAAACATACGGTACAGATAAGACCGATAACTTTGTAAAAGACTATTTAAAAGATAAGGGGATGGGCATTCAAGCCGATGTAAAAACAGAGTCTGCACTGGCTCCTGTTTCTTCACTGAATCCTATGCTAAGTCAAGTCGTTGGTTTGGCCTTTACCAAACAGGTGGCAGCGCCTTTTGGAAAGAGTACGACTACTCGTCCTGCTGGGCTTTTAGGGTTGGGCCTTGATGTTGCGATGGCATTTCACGCTAAAAATGCCACGGCTGTGCAGCTTGCTGGGGGCAAAGCAGGCGCTCTTATGACAGTCAACAACATGCTAGTTAGTCGTAAGCCCGGTTCTATGAACTACACAGGAAATTTAATGGGGCTGTCTCAACAGCAGATGGCCGGAATCGAAGCTACCAAAAACGGTCTTATTGCCGGTACTCTTCGTGACGAAAAAGATGACGACGGTAACCTTGTAACCACAGGCATGCGCGGCCTTATGGGTGCTGATGACGCATTTAAGGTTGGTGGCAATGTATCGGAGACAGGCTACTTTATAGACATATACGGTCAAGGTGCGAAGCTGACAGGTGCGGCAGGATTGGCGAATGACCAGTATGCCGCAGCCTACGAGGCAGCGCGTAAAAGGTACGGCGTCACACAAGAACAATTCAATGCTTCATTAAAAGAGGCGCAGGATAAGGCAGGAACTTTTGGAACGGTTAGAGGAAAGCATCGTAATGCTACTTTTCTTTCTGATGCGCTTGCGCGATACCGGGACAGTGGCGGGGCAGAATCTCAAGCAGCCGCAGCGGCAAGCACCACGTCCACCGAACAAGTCGCTCCCTCAACAAGACCCGAAGCACGACAGTTAGCAGACAACGAGTTACGTGCGTTAGGTTATATAGTAGACAGAGATGGCGGTGCTGATCCATCAACAGACGCGAGTAGCTACGCAGTAAACAAAGCATCTACGCGAGAAGATGTAGGTGGGCTTTATACCGGTACAGCATTTGCAGAGGGTGGACGCGCAGGCTACGCTCTTGGTGGACAGCCTCCTGCTGCACCCGCAGGTTTTGTAGAGGGCAAGCCGGAACAGTTTACTGATGGGCAAAAAGTTGCAGACGACAAGCCTATGGAAGTTAACGAGGGTACGTTTGTAATTAACGCTGCAGCAGTGGAGATAGCGGGCAGCGAAGATATAAAGAAGATGCTTGTAAAGGCATACGAGATTGCTAATCAAAGAGAAGGCTTAAACGTAGAACGTCCCCGTTACGAAGAAGCAATCGATATCGCTGTATCGAGGGGCGAAGTTATTGTTCCCCCGCAGTTGGCGCGGGTCATTGGGTATGATCGTCTAGAAAAGATAAACAATCGCGGCAAAAAAGAAACTAAACAACGTATCGAAGAGGCTGAACAAGTACAGCAGGCCGCAGAGGGTGGATTTATAGGTATGTCGCAGGGCGGTTTCGTAGACCTTCTTCGCGGAATACTGGGAATAAAAGAAGAACCAGTAGTTACCAACCCCAAGTTGCCAGCCCAAGAAGCGCCGACTGTTTCAAATGAAGGCTTTGCTTCTCCTCCGCCTACGACGGATACACGTCCTGCCGTTCCATCCACTCCTTTGCCGGAGCCAACAGAGTTTGAGAATTTAACTACTGATCTTTTACAAATTCTAGAAGATAATAAGTTTGAAGGATATGTGCCTACGGGCGATAGTAAGAATAACAGTGGCGTGACTATTGGTCGAGGTTTCGATCTTGGTCAGCATAAGCCCGGAGACTTGGAGAGAATGGGTCTTGATAATGATCTGATAGCCCGCTTCACTCCGTATCTAAACAAAAAGGGCAAAGCTGCTAGAGACGCACTGTCGTACGAAAAGTCACAGGGACGCCCTCTAAAGTTTACGGAAAAAGAAGAGGGTGTGCTGGAAGACTTGAACCTTACTGTACAGCGGGCTAAGTATGAGGATTTTGTAAACGTCATGGGCAAACTTAATAAGCCCGTTCCCCACAATGATGCTGCCCGTGCTGCTGTATTTTCAGAGTTTTACGTGGGCGCTTTTAAGACAAAGCAGAAGAAAGGCGGCGGCTTAGAGTTAACAATCCGCAAGTCTTTTATGGATGAATTAGTGAATACCGGCAATGTATATTCCGCGTTTCAAGCAGGGATTGCCGGAAAAACTAACAAAGGGTCTGCCACACGCAACAGAGCCGAAAAGACTATGAAGTGGCTAGAAGAGAACGATGGCATGGCCCACTCTTTTGATAAATATGTAGGGGGAGATGATTCGCATTACGTAGACACTCGTACGGGTGAACGTGTTCCGATTCATACAAAGCCCACGCCCCCGCCACCCCGGCGGGCAGAAAAGACGGGAATGATGGCAGACGTTACACTGCCTACGCCCAAACCTACAAGAGATTAGTCGGCTACCCGTAGTATCGGCCCCGACACAACCGGAGCGGCTACCCACAGCCAAGTGGCCCCGCAAGTGAGGTAAAACAAATGGCGAAACGAGTAAGAGGTGCCCGTGCCAATAAACCAAATGATTCTTTTGGCACGATTAACGACGAAAGCCTGTATCGCGGTAAATACCGGGAAGAGGTAAATCACGAAGATGATGATGATGATGAAGCTGTAGAAGCACAAGACGCGGACCCCGAAGAGGCTACTCCACAAAGTGCAACTAGTTTTGTCGATTCTAAGAAAGACACAGAACACGACTACAAGAAGCGTTATGATGACTTGAAGAAGCATTATGATACTAAAGTCGGAGAGTTTAAGGCAGAAATCGATGGTCTACGGACGGCCATGACAGAAAGGAAGGTTGACATGCCTAGTGGCGTAGAAGCCCCCAAAACAGCCGAAGAACTTGATGAATTCAAGAGAAAGTATCCGGAAGTTTTTCAAGTCGTACAGACTGTTTCTGCAATGCAGTCGGAATCTCAGTTGTCCGAACTTCGTGAAGAATTAGGTACAATCAAAGAGCGGGAGAAGGACCTTGAAAAGCAGAGCGCCTATCAAGAACTTCTTGGCTATCACCCCGACTTTGACACTCTAAAGCAAGAGGAAAAGTTTGTCTCTTGGCTAGAAGAGCAGCCTTCGTCGATAGCTGACGGTATCTACAAGAATAACACAGATGCCAAGTTAGCGGCACGAGTGATAGACCTTTACAAGGCCGACATAGGCCAAACAAAGAAGAAATCCAGTAAGTCCGCCTCTGCGGCAGAGTCCGTAACAAAGCCCGCAGCGCGGGAAGTTGCGACTGCAGGCAAAGACGGACGCATGTGGAAAGCTTCAGAAATCGGCAAGATGAAACCGTGGGAGTTTGAAAAGCTTGAAGCTGAACTCGATACGGCTCGTACAGAAGGCCGAATAGACTACAACTCTTAATCCTCAAGGAAGGAATGACTAATGGCTTTTAATAGCGTGTCAGGTCACAATAACCTGCCTTCCGGTAACTTTACACCGGAAATATTTAGCCAAAAAGTTCTCAAATTCTTCCGTCGTGCTTCGGTTGCAGAAGATATTACGAATACCGACTACGCTGGCGAAATTGAGAACTTTGGCGATACAGTACGTATCATTAAAGAACCAACCATTACCGTATCTAGCTACTCACGTGGCGCGGTTGTGAACCCGCAAGACCTTGCTGACGATCAGATCACTATGGTGGTCGATCAAGCGAATGCTTTTGCGTTTAAGATTGACGACATTGAAGAGCGTCAGTCGCACGTCAACTTCGAAGCCCTTGCTACTTCTTCGGGTGCATACTCGCTGAAGCGTAAGTATGACGGCAATATCCTCACCGCGATGTTCGACGGTGCGGGTATCTCTTCAGAGTCTAGCCCATCTGTACAGCAAGTCACTGGACTGGGTACAGTTGGTTCGCCTCTGACTTCGCAAACTGGCGACAACCTCGTCAACATCATGCTCAAAATGGGTCGTGCCCTTGATGATCAGTCGGTTCCGGAAGAGAACCGTTGGTTCGTCGCTGCACCGGCTTTCTACGAGACACTGTTTGGCGCAGGTGCCAAGTTCGCAGAAGTACAGGTCACTGGTGACGGCACTTCGCCGCTGCGTAATGGCCTCGTCATGCAGGGCAACATTGCTGGTTTTGCTTGCTACAAGTCAACCGCAATGAACGCTGCTGGCACTGATACTGTGGACGTAACTGGTCTTGGTGCAGGTGAATTCCCTGTGCTTGCTGGTCACATGTCCTCAACTGCAACTGCTTCGCACATTGCGAAGACTGAAGTTGTACGTTCGACTGAAACCTTTAGCGATATCGTTCGCGGACTCCACGTATTTGGCCGTAAGGTCATGCGCCCGGAATCCCTCGTTCGTTCCGTTATCACACTGTAAGGGAGGCATAGATGGCTACTTATACCGTAACTGGCGCTGTCGCAGGCGTCCCTCTTGGCATTAAGCCGCAGATCGTGGAAGTCGTTCTTGACTTCTCGTCTACTAGCCTCACTACTTCGGACTCCGTTGAGGTTTTCGAAATGAAGGCAAACACTCTCGTCCTCATGGCGGGTGTGGAAGTCCTCACTGTAGCATCGACTGGTTCGCCTGTCCTTGACCTTGGTGATGACGCAGACGACGATCTCTACGTTGCTGCTCTTGACGGCACTGCTGCCGGTCACGAGATCAACA
>Ga0181393_1000862_pt1 | contig 11215 bp, 9 predicted proteins | sample 16SPOviralmetaG_FD_130122 | JGI IMG/M metagenome (GOLD analysis project Ga0181393, IMG submission 130122) | Marine viral communities from the oligotrophic San Pedro Time Series (SPOT) site, San Pedro Channel, CA, USA - 16 SPOT_SRF_2010-10-21 | ecosystem: Environmental > Aquatic > Marine > Strait...
AGGTAAAAACTATAACAATTTGTTGTACTTTTTACTCTCTATATTTGTTGTACTTTTTACTCTCTATATTTGTTGTACTTTTTACTCTCTATATTTGTTGTACTTTTTACTCTCTATTTTATAAATTATTATATTTTTTTAAAATTATTATATTTTTTTTAAAGTTATTAGTTTCTTGTATATATATACAAATATATATATATATAATATAATATGAGTAAAAAAGAATTTTTATTTAATCCTAATAATCCTAAAAAATCATTTGATGTTTATGTAGATAAAAATCCAAAAGATACAATACCTATTAAATATACTACATTAGATGATGTAAAGAAAACAATTAAAAAATTAGAGAGATTGTATAAGAATGGAAAATATCCACATAAAAGAATATTTCAAGTTGCTATGATTATGATGGTAAGATTAAGAGTAATAAATCCAAATGATAGAAGAACTAAATTATCTATTAAATATAAAAACTTTTTAAATGAGAGAACTAAAGTAAAAGGAGAAAAAGATAGGAAAAGATTGGTATTTAAAATATAATTTAACCAATTCTAGTATAACCGTATTTATTAACTGGTGCTTTTTTATCAAACTCTGGGTCTTTTTGCATCATAGCAATATGTTTTCTTTGTGCATTCACTCTTTCATTATAAGAACCAAACTCATTCATATAACTTCTATACGATCGTGATTGACCAGTCCTATTTGTTTTAAATACATGAAACGGCTTTTTTTGTGTTTTTTTAATTGTTTGTCTTCCTTGTGGTGGTGCTTTTGGTATTTCCATATGAATATCTTCATATCTACTTCTTATTACTTGTTGATTTTTCTTTTCATAAAATGTATCTTTGATTGGTTTTGGTATCATTTTTTCTGTATCTGGTTGACCTGGATCGTCTGGTTGTAAATTATATTTAGGTAATATTGGTTTCATTCCTATTCTTCTTTTAACAGCATCTACTACTTGGTCATATGTTGGAGGTGCTGATGGTGGTTCTGATCCTTCTGGTGGTTGTACGTCTTCTATTTGTTCTATTTCAACAAATTCTATAGGTTCTCTTGCTCTATCTATATCAGCTATTTTTTCCATTGTTGTGAATGTTGTTCTTGGTTTTGGTGGTTGTTTCTTGAATGCTGATTTAAATAAGTCAAAATCTTCTCTACTCAAATTTTTAATATATTCTTGTCCTTTTGCTATTAAATTAATAGCAAAACCTCTTCCAATATGAGTTATTTCTACATCAGTATTTTTATTATGAGGATAAACTCCAGGTCTTGGTCTTTTTCCTAAACTTCCTTTATTTTTTTCAACATTGTTTAAGTCTTTCATTATTGAACTAATAAAACTAAAATGAGGTAATACATTTGCTGGAGATAATCTATTAGTTCCTCTTCCTATTCTTGATTTAGTAAAACTAATTTCTACAAGATTAAAACCAGTTAGTTGATTAAATTTATTAATTATTTCTTCAGCATTTTCTCTATTTGCTGGATCGCCTAAAAATTGTAGTGCTTTTAATACAGTTGGTCGTCTTTCTTTTTTCTTTAGTGAAGTCATAGTTTTCAGTATAGTTGTTCTTAAACTTTCATATACAAATTGTGATACTTGTGTTTCATCTTGTTCTGTATAAGTTTCACTATCTTTAAACTGATCCCTCAAATCATTAATTGTTAATAATGAAAAGTCATTTAATGGATTGTCTTGTGCTTCTTTGTCTTGATTATCAAGTTCTTCAAAACTAATATCTCTTAAGTCTTTTAATTCTTCTGGTTTCTTTAATTTATCTTCTGGGTCTTCTGTAGGCATACTTGAAGGAACTCTTCCTTTATTTTCTTCAACAATTCTTTCCCAAGTCTTTCCTTCTCTTTCTTTAAAATCTTTTCTTGCTCTTTTGAAATACCAATCATCTTTACTACTAAACTTTTCTGCCATGTGATTGTATAACGGATTTTGTTTATTACTATGTTCTTGTGTAGTGTCTACTGTAGTGGGAAAAGCATAATCATATCCTGCTTCTAATAGTGGTGACATATATCTATATAATTTGCTACCAGTTTCATGTCCATATGCTAACTCTGTAAAATATAAAGCAGATTTCAAACCTTGTTCAATAACATCTATATCAGTTTCAGTTTTAACTCTTCCTGATATAGTTTTCTTTTCTTTTTTTGCTCTTATTGCTCTTAATTTCTTTTTTAATTCACTTTGTTGTATTACATCATCTAATTTACTTCTTTGAGTTTTTAATCTTTGTTCTTTAAGTGCCTTTACTTTTCTCATGTCATTTGCTTGTACATCATTTATTTCATTACTAATTAATCTGTCATTTATATCAGTATCTTCTCTATTTACAATATTACCAGTTGGTTCTTCTGGTTCAATGTCAGTATTAATTGGTAATCTTGCTGGTGATGAATTTTCTGTGATTGGAATAGTTGGTTGTAAAATATCTGGTTGAACAACAACTGCTTTCTGATTTAGAACAGATATATCATTAACTGTTTTTGTATATTCTTCTAGTAAATTATCTCTTATTGACCTATCTACTGTATTTGACAGTTGAGTCTTCAGTTTATTTTCCTTTGTTTGTAATTGTAGTAATTGTTGTTGTCTTAACTGTTCCATACCAAACTGACCAGTATTTTGTTGAGGTAATATTCTTTGTCTTCTATTCATTCTTCTGATTCTTTCTTCATATTCCTCTATTAAATCACCAACTCTTCCTTTAGCATCTCTTACCATATTTCCAAATCTATCTTTTGGATCAGTTGGTGGTTTTGCTCCAGATGGGTCATCTTTCGCTCTTTTTGGTAATTTTGGTGGTCTAGATGGTATAGCTGGTTGTGGTCTTGTTAAATATCTATCTTGTACTGGATCGTATACAACTTCGTCTAGTGGTTTTACAATACCAGTTAAGTCAATATCTTCTATCTCTTCACCTGCTATATTAACTCTAACTCCAGGTGGTATTGGTTTATCTATGTTAACTTGTTCTCTCACAAATTGTTTTGGTCTTGGTCTTTTACCAGTCTCCATTATACCTCTTAATCCTTGAACCGCAGACCTTACTTCTGAAGGTGGTTTTGCTTTTTCCAAATGTTGTAAAAATTTACCTAAATCTGACTTTCTGTGATTTGTCCAAAAGTGTCTTTTATCATTTTTTGGAAACTGTTTTCGTGTTCTTCTAGACCATTCTAAATATTCTTTTTTTGCTTTTTTTTGAGATTGTGCTACTGTTGGTTCTTGAAACTGTGGATTATCAAAAATAGCCCTTCTTAAAGAACCTAAAGTCCCTCTACCAGATTTTCCTTCCTGACCAGGTAATGCTTTCATGGTTTCAAGAATTTTTTGTTGTTGTTGTAATTCACCAGCAAATATAACTCTGGCATCGTCATATATTTTTCCTTGTGGTAATTCTGATAATTTTTTAAAATCATCTATTAAAGAACCTATATCTTTAGTATCTCCTATATCTTTAACAGCAGTTCCATCTGGTAATCTGATTTCCAGTTTTGAACTATCTATATTAGGAACTACAAACTCTACTTCTGGTCTTTGTGGTGTTTTTGTTAAAAATCTTGCTCTATTAATAGAGTAACCATATACACCATTGATATATGTTTCTGGATTTCTATTTTTACTCATAGAATACAGTCTCAGATTGAAACCATCTAAGTTAACATTTTCACTTTTATCAAATGCTATAACTAATTGTTCATCATCAATCTCTGGATATCTTTTTATTAAATCCATAAAATAGTTTGTAGCAGTCTTAACATCTATATCTTTACTTTTTTTTGATATTTCATTACTTATAATATTTACTTGTAAATTCATACTACCTCTTTCTTCTTCTGTAAGTACTGTACCCAAGTCTTTTTGTATTTGTTCTTGTTTTCTGATCAAATTATCTATTACAAGTCTATCTTCATCAAAAATATCTGTAGCACCAACAGTTCTTAGTTCACTAAATAAATTATGAGTTAAAATATTCTCTACATCTTGTTCTGGTAATGATTGTAATATACTATCAATATCTTTATTATCTGCTCTTATAGTCTGTGATTTTTTTGCTATTTGTTTTGTAAGTGCTTGTATTTCTTGTGCAGTCTGTCTTTCTTCTTTTTTTAATGCTTCTACTGCCCTCTTATCTGCCTCTCTTACTCCATCAAATCTATCAGTAATACTTCTCATTGCTCCAACTACTTCTCTAGCAACTTTACTTCTACCACCTGCTATTGATACTGCTGATCCTAATAATCCACTTAAAAATTCATTACCTGTAAAATATTCTAAACTAGTATCTGGTCTTTCCCCTGTTAACAAGATTGGTTCTTCCAAACCATGAAAATTATACATTAAATTAAACTCATCTAGTTGTTCTTCTGAATAAGCAATCTTTCTGTCATCTACACCATAATAAGGTTTAAAATATACTCTTCTTCCTCTAAAATCCAATATAAAAGGATAAATGAATCTTAAGTCAATAAGTTGTTCTTGGTCTTCAGTGTCATTACCATCATGATTAATAAATTTTACATCTTTTTGTTTTTTATTATTTAATTTTGTTGATTTATGTCTTGGTAATTTTTTAATACTTCCCTTACTAGCACCAGTCTTTTTTTTACTTGCTTTAAATAAAGCAGAAGCATTATAATAATATCTGACATTAGGATTAAGATCGTCTTGAAAATCTCTAAATAATTGTTGTTGATATACTGGACTGAGTAAATCAAAAAATCCAGTATGAAAATATTTTTGAATATATTTGTCAAATACTGGGTTATTTTTACTACCACTCATGTTTAATTCTCTTTTATTTTTATCTCTATCTGGGTCTGGTACTGTATCTGTTCCATATTTATTTAATCCTACTGAAATCATATCTTTTAAAGTCTGGTCTCTTACTTTATCCTGATCATAATACTTACGACTAAAGTCCATAATTTGTGCTTCTCCATATTTTAATATGGATGGAAAGGGACTAGGACTTTTTTTAGTACTAACACCGAAAGATTGTTGAAGTAGTTTCTCTCTATTTTTTCTTGCTGTTTTTAAGATTGCTACAAAGTCTTTTAATGATATTTTTTTATTATTAAAATCATCATATGCTTGTGATATTCTTACACCAATCACATTTTGTCTTGCTCTATATTCCATCATATCTCTCTCTTGTTCTAATTCTTTGATATGATTTGTTCTTGATAATTTTTGTTTAGCAGTTTCATCCTTACTAGGTTTTACTGCTTTTGCTTCAGCAATTTGTCTTAAAAGTTGTGCTTTATATTTTTCTGGATCAGTTGCGAAAAAATTAACAGAATATGATTTTTTATAAACATCTTTAACTGTAGTTTTATCAGTTTGTATAGTATCACTTACCATAGTAGTTTTTTTTAATGCTTCATCATCAGTCTTTGCTTGTTTGGCTAATTTTGTTGCGTCTGATATCTCATCAGTATCTCCTTTTCCTTTTCCAGCAATTGCTTTTTTTACTTTTGCCTCTGTATATGCTCTCATAGATGATTTTTTTTGTGCTGGTGTCATTTTCATAAAATCAGTAGTTTTTACGGTTTCAAAATATCCTTTTGGTGTTTTATATTTCTTTTGTAACATTTCTGCTGTGATTGGTATAATGTTTCTTCTTGGTATTGTTGGTTTTTCTCCAGTCCCAGCATTAGTATGAGTTATAGATGGTTGAACTGTTGGATATCTCTTATGATAATCAGCTATACTTGTATTTAATATATTTACATATGGATTATAAGTTTCACCAATACGATTTAAAGAACTTGTAAAAGGGGAATCTCCTTTTAATTTTGATAATGTGTCATTAGTAACTTGCCCAGGATTTACAGCATTCATTTGACCAATTAAAATATATATATTTTTAATATATGTTAGATATGCTGACTGGTTCGCTTTCATAGCATTTAGTTGTGAAGTATCCATGTCACTATAACTCATTATAACAGAACTTATCGTATTGACGTTCTTTACGTTATTGGATGCTGTACTTATTGGTTTCGCAGAACTTGAAGACCATTCTCCATTCTTAACCAGTCTTAATAAAAGAGGATCGCTATCAAATTTATGTAACAATGGATCAGATTTAATTTTTGCTGACCTATCATATCCTCTTATATCCTTTCTCATTGTATCTACTACAGCATCTCGTTTCTCTTTTTTCGCTTCTTTAATATCATATAAACCCTCAATCTCTGTCAGTCTTGCTTGTAATTGTTTTCTTTGATTAGTATCTATACCAAATTCTTTTCCTCTAAAACCACCTAATTTATTATTTTTACCTAATTGTGTTAAAACTCTTTTAGTATATGCTTTTAAACTATCAAGACCCATAGCTTTATAATTTTCAGTTAAGACTGCTTTACTATCTTTATTGATTTGATTAATCAAGTTTCTGTTTTCACTATTCCATTGAACTGGTGCGTAGTCTTTGCTCCAGTATGCTTTTAAGTCTGAGTCTTTTGCTAAATCACTATTAATACTATCTTTAAGACTTGTGAAAGTAACCTTTGGTTTTGCGTGTATTGATTTGTGGTCTTTTGCGTTATTAGCATTAGTTCTTGATATTGTTGCTTTTGTTGGTGTATAATCTGTTAATGTTGGTATTCTATTTAAATCACCATATTGGTGCTGATTGGTTAATCTATTCCAAACTCCAGCATCATTATTTAACCATCTATACAGTCTTGACCAGTTTGTCATAGCATTTGCTATTACCAGATGGTCTTGAGAATATGGCGGTTTATTCTCACTCATGATATGAGGAAACTTGGAATTTAATTTTCTGATTGCGGTTTTTTGGGCTTCTGCTCTATCTATCATTTTATATAAATATGCTGTTTGTTGTCCCACTGGTATTGATGGTAGTTTTCGTAAATCTTCTATCCATTTATCAAGACTAGATTTATTTTGTCCTTTGAATACTTCTATTTCAGTTATTTCCTTTGCTCTTTCTTTTATAACTAATAACTCGCTAAAATCAATAAATCTTTTCTGTAATGATAATAGGTTCAAGTCTAAATTATCTTTTATAATTCTATCTCTTATAGTTCTATCTCCAGGTGGTTTTCCATTTACTATTTGTAGTGCAGTTTCATATTTTTGAAGATTTTGTTTTGCTTGTTGTAATTCAGTAATAGACATTTTATTAGGATCTAACGCCATAAATGTATTTAAGCTTTTACTAAAAGTAGTAGCAAAGTCATAATCTTTTCTTGTTTCAGTATATGTATGACCATCAACAGTAATCTGTGTATTTCCACCACCTCTAAAATGTTCAAGTTTTTGTAATTCTGCTTTTTCAGATAATAATGAAATACCTAAATTATGATTGTTAATTAAATCTTGAACATTATCTTGTAGATTGGTATCAGTGGTAAATTGTAAATATCCAGTTCCTGTTGGATATACTTTTCCAAAATTAGGATTAGCATATATTTTTTTAAGTTTTCCTTTTCTTATAGAAGCAAAGTAATCATGTAAAAATTGTATTTTGATCATATCACCTTTTAAGTTACTTTGAGATAGTTTAGACATTTCACCAACTGTAGGTGTTTTTCCATATCTTTGTTGAAGTTCATATGCTACTTCACCAGCTATATTTCCTAACATATGAGCAGTAGCATAATCTGTTACAGCTGAGTATTTTTCAGCGTGTTGCATCTGAGATAAAATAGTTATTGGATTACCAGATTTATCTTTACTTGTAAGAGTATATTTAAAATTTTTATGATGTGCGAGACTTAATGCTCCTGATCCCATTTCTAACTGATTTCTTAAATCTTGTTTATCTAGTGCTTGTGCACCATATCCAGTCACTGATAATTTACCTTGTTTGGATATTGATGTATGAAACCTATTATCTACTGAAACTTGTCCACTTGCTCCTAATTTTATAGTGTCAGTGTGTGTAATACTACTTGTAATATGAGTATGAGGTTGTCTTTGAATGTCTAAAGTATCACCCATGTATAATATCTAAAATATATTTTTAGATTTTTTATTTTTCTAAAAATATATAAATGATTAAAAAATACAAAAATACGAAAATGACTATCAAAAAATCAAATAGGTCAGACAAAAAATTAATGGCATTATTTGAAGATGAAAAAGGTAGAACTAAGAGAGTTCATTTTGGTGCGAAAAATATGGACGACTATACTTTAACAGGCGATAAGGAGCAACGACGAAGATACAGAGAAAGACATGAAAAAGATTTAAAAACTGAAGACCCACGAAGAGCAGGATATTTATCATACTATATATTATGGGGAGATAGTAAATCAAGACAAAAAAACATAGCAGAATACAAAAAACGTTTTGGATTTTTATAAATTATATTTACTTAAGCATTAATTATTATATTTACTTATAATATAATGAATACAATTAAAAAAGTTAATAATGATAATAATAATAATGATAATAATGTTTTAGATGTTCTTGTAAATGAAGATGATTACAGTCTGCCACAAGATCAAAAAGATAGAATAATACACAGATGTAGATTTAGAAGAAAACAACAAAGATATTTGATCAGAAAAGCATTACACGACGATCAATATAATACTGAAATGACTAGATTATTAGTAAGAGAGTTACAACATATGAATAAAATAGTTGAAAGACAAGGTAAAGTAATAGATGTAATATCTGGTGGAATAATAAATATAAAAGATGTTATTCCAGATAATAAGGATACAATAAGTAAAAAATAAATAATAATAAATGTAAGTAAATGTTATTCATATATATATAATATATATATATATGATTAATTGGAGTGAATTAGGTGTATTTATTTCGGTATGTGGTTCTGTTATGGTTTCTTTATGTTTTGCTATTCAGAAATCTAGATGTAATATTATTAAATGTTGTTGTTTGGAGATACATAGAAAAATAAAAGAAAAGGAAGAAGAAAAAGAAAAAGACGAATTACCTATTAATAATCCTTAATGCTTTTTATAGCATGATCTGGTTCATATAAATTTAATAGCATAACTATCAATTCACCCAATGTTGATAATGAATTTGATAATTTATTTTTACCAAGGACACTAGATACAGTTTCACCATTACGTCCAAACTTATAACCATTATTAGATATAAGTGTATTGTTTAAAAAATCATAATAATTTATATTTAATAATTTACTATGGTTTGTTAAGTTCATATATAAGATATAGATATATTTTTAATTATTTGCATTTTCAAAGTCTTTAAAATCTTGTATAAAACGATCCATTTTATTCTGATCAATATCTGGAGTGTCAAATATTACTTCCATAAGTTCTTTTGGTTCTATATCAGGTTTCCATATTCCATCTTCCTCACCTTCATCCTCACCATCATATTCTTCTTCTTCTTCTTCCTCTGAAGAAGTATCAACTGGAGTATATTGTGCTAAGTTATTTTTATCCCATCTTTTACCTAATTCATCTTCAACTCTTTTTATAATCTTAGTTCTAGTAAGAGTTGGATCTTTTTCTATTTCTTTTGCTACACCAATGTCAAAATAGTTTATTTGTCCTCTTGGTACTTTTAACATACCATCCATCTGTCTTTTAATATATTTTTTTCTTTGATTTTTTCCTTGTTGTATTAATCTCTTTTTCCTTTCTGCTTTAAACTTTATTAAGTCTCCACGCAGTTGTTTTTTATATGCGAGTTCTTCTTTTTCTTTTTGCTTTTGTGATTTTTTATATTGTCTGGGCATTTTTTATATACCTTAGTAAAGATTCTTTTTTTTAAGTACTTTTTTTTTTTACTTTTTTAATAAATATAATAAATATAATAAATATTTTCTCAATGGATTTTAAAAGTATATAGTACCTTGTATATATATACAAGTATATAATATATAATAGTTCTGAAGGGCTTTTTTAATAAATATAATATTTTAATAAAAATCGTTTATTAAGTAAATATAATAATTATTAAGTAAATATAATATTTATAATAAATATTTTGTCAATGGATTTTAAAAGTATATAGTACCTTGTATATATATACAAGTATATAATATATAATAGTTCTGGAGGGGTATTTAATATTTTAATAAAAATCGTTTATTAAGTAAATAAAATAATATATAATATAATATAGATGGATTTATTTTTAGAAGAGTTAATTGATAATACAGATAGATATCTTTTAGAAAACATAGAGGATACAGAACAAGCATTTACTGTTTTAAAAGAAGTTTTATCTAGATGGGAAGATAGAGAACAATTACAAGATAATATAAATGATTATAATCAAAGATATTTACTTGTTACTTCTGCTTTTTCATATAATAATAATAATATAACTAATAATATACATGGCAAAAAAACCAGGAAAAGGAAAAGGGATGAAAGGTAAAATACCAATTAATGATCAGACTAAATCTAAATCTTTTAAAAAGACACCTTGTGGTAAGAATCCAGATGGATCTAGGACTCATAATCAATGTTTCAAAGCAGGTATAACTGTGGGTATAACTATTAAAGAAACTAAAAAATATACTAAGTCAGAGTTAGAAAAAACGAAAAAAGGTGGTCTTGAAGACATTGCTAAAAGAGTATTTCAAATAAAAGGAGTAAGAAAAAAAACAAAGAATGCTCTTATAACTGAAATATTAGCTGAACAAAATAAAAAGAAAAAGAAAAAATAGATATATTAATAAATCTCATGATCGGAATAATATATATATATAGATTGTATATATATACAAAGTTACATATACTTTTAAAAATAAATCAACATAAACAATTTCTAAATAATTTATAATTATTAGGTATTGACTTTTCTTTGAATGTCTTATGAAATACATAATCTTCTATTCTAGAAGTAGTTTTAGTATTATCTATAACAAGAGTTCTATAGTTTTCTGGTACTGTATTCATTATTGCATATCCTTCATCTACATTATTTAGTGATAACCACATCTTAACAATGTCTTTTTTTAGTTCCTCGTTTCTCTGTTTCCACACTATAAGTATATCTAGATTACTACGAAGAATAGGAGATACTTCTCTACGAAAATTTTGAGTAGCAATTATAACTGATAATTTACTATGCCTCGCACGTGAACTGAGCATCCCTAGTAAATCAATAGTTCTTCTATCAACACTCATAGCAATATCGTCAAGAATTAATAAAGTTTTAGCATTTGCTTGTGGATCACTGGTTATAGTCTCATAT
>Ga0181393_1000867_pt1 | contig 11165 bp, 5 predicted proteins | sample 16SPOviralmetaG_FD_130122 | JGI IMG/M metagenome (GOLD analysis project Ga0181393, IMG submission 130122) | Marine viral communities from the oligotrophic San Pedro Time Series (SPOT) site, San Pedro Channel, CA, USA - 16 SPOT_SRF_2010-10-21 | ecosystem: Environmental > Aquatic > Marine > Strait...
AATTCTTCGTAAAGCCTTCTAAAGTTTTCTAACTCCATAAAGCCTAGCCCTTGTCCAATCTGGTGCATTCTATAAATGTTATAGGCTATGCCTAATTGTTTCTCTGTGTAAAGTAGCATTAGTTATTTAATTTATCTCTTTGAGATTCAAGATATTTTTTAGCTGTTATTCTTTGTTCAGGAGTCATTCTTTCTAATTGTTTATTAAAGTTTTCCATTTCTATGTTATTAAAAACTTCATCAATATATTCATGCTCCTCATCTGTTGTTAAATTTTTATCTTTTAATCCTCTATGCATATATTCATGTGGCTCTGTAGTTGTTTTCATTGATTTGTCTTTAGTAGAAGATAATAAAAGTTCATCAGTATTACCCATGTATGCTCCACGTATAGCTGGAATATCTGTATCAAATTGACCTAAGTTTTTTGGATTATTTACATATTTATCAAAAAATAAAGGGGATTCAGGGTTTGTGGCTCTGTAAATAGTTGGTCTAGTGCCATATTCATCTATTCCTTGTCTACCTTTAATTTCAGTAGGGTCTCCAGTTACTACTCGTGGGTCATATTCTGGGTCTCCACCATGAAAACCCCTACCTTGTGGGTCATTTTTTAATGCATCTTCACTCATTTTTTCAGCAGCTATTTCAATCTTTAAATCATCTGCTTCCGCTTTTGGTAAATATATTTTACCATTTGTTTGTTTAAAATTTGAAAGACCACGTTTAACATTTGTTGGTAAATAACGTATATCTTGTGCAGAAATAAAATCAAATGATTCATCAATTTCTAATGTATCACTTGATAATTTTTTAGCCCTTCCTATTCTATCTGTTAAATTTTTTTCATAAGCTGTAGGATTTTCTTCTCGTTTTAAATAATCATCAGGTCTTTCCCATTTTTCAGTAATAGCTTTTGTAATATCCTCTACATTACCTGATGAAAATAATTTTCTCAAATCCCTAGCATTTCCTTCACCATTGGATGTTAATGCTGGACTTTTAATGTCATATATACTTTCTAAAAAATAATCAAGTTGTGATTCCATAGAATCTTCTGTGTTATTTCTTTTAAGAAACATATTGTATTGATTAACATGATCTCCACCGGGGTCTAGTTGAAATAACCCATATCCTTTACCATTGTATTGCTCCATTTGATAATCATAAGTACTATCAGTTTCTTTATCTATATTTGCCATAATACCAATAATGGCTTCTGGTCTTAAACCTTTTTCTTTTAGATAATGATAAATATTAATTTTATTTTCATTTTTTTACTTACTTTACCACCCTTATCAAACCCTAATCGACTCATCTGCTCTTGGTAAGGTTCACCAGTGTACGGATTAATTCTATCTGCTGGGTCTTCTTTAGTAAAGGGTACGTTGTCTTCACCTTCGACTATACCACCTCTTGCTTGTTGCTCTCTTTCAATTCTTTTAACTTTTTTACCTAATGCTTTATTATAAAGTCTCATATAAGCATTCCATTCAGCAATAATTTGAATACGTTTTAATTCAGCATCTTTAAAAGCTTGTTCTCTTTGTTTGTAAGATATATCACCTTTTTCAAAATCTTTTTTAGCTTTATAAACTAAACCTTCAACTTCTTTTAAATCTTTATTAAGTTGAATTTCTTTTATTTTTTGATTAACTGTAGGGTCTTGTGGTCGTAACTTAATACCCATAGTGTAAGCAAAAGCTTCCCAAGGACTATACTCTGCTGCATATTTTGAACCGGGTATTAACTCTCCTTTTTCAAATCCTTTTTGTGTTCTAAAAGAACGTCTCATTTTTTCGTAGGCATACGAGCCGGGTATAAGAGCAACATTAGGAGTTAATCGTTTAACAAGTCCTTTTGCAATCGCTTTACCATCTTCACCAATTCCTAACCCTTCAATTTCTTGTCCAGTAAAAGGGTCTGTCCGAGCTACTGCTACATTATAAATATCACCATACAAACCAAAACTAGGTTGTAACGGAGCTGGAATACCGGGTACGCCCTTTTCTCTTTCTTCAAAAATATCTCCACCCGGTATCCATCTACTAATATCTAAATATTGAGAATCTCCATCATTAGAATTAAAAGGCATTCTAATAGTAGTAGGTGGCATATAAGGAACACCCCATAAAGTTTTAGAAAGTTCTTCACGCATTGTAATTCTTTCTAATTCTGGGTCTCCTCCTCCTACTTGTTTACCTAACTCATTTAAACCATACCCAATCATTGACCACTTTGCAAACTTGTGAGGTCTTAATGCTGCTGTTTCAGCTAGTAGTGGTACAATCCTATATGTGTAAGATAAGAAGGGGGTAGCTGTTCTTCTTAAAAAGTTAATTGCTGGAGCATTAATATCATAATCAATAAACCATTTTCGTGCATCTAAAGCTGCTTCAGTGACATCCATCTTTTTATTTATTCTATCCATAAACACAGCCATTCTAAATACTTGATCTTCAAGTTGATAAAGATTTTCAAGATTACCAAGGGTAGCTTGTTTAGCTTTTCTAGCTGAATTAAACATGTCTGTAGAATAACCTAACATTTGAGATGGTTTATCTGCATCAGTAATCTTAGCCAAGGCTTGTTCCATAGCTCCACTTGTATCACGTAATTCTTTTGTTACAATATCAACATCAAATACACCTTGCTCTCTTGCAAGTCTAAAGAACTCTGAGTTATTTCCTTTACGTAATTCAGAAACTGCTTTAGGTAAAAATGAATATGATGTATCTGCAAAATCTAAAAGTACAAAGTTAGACATAACGTTATTAGCATGTACTGCTGGATTCCAAGCTGTTTTAGATTTTTTCCAAATTGATTGCATTTTATCAAATGCTTTTAAGGCATCTTCCATCCCTACATTTTCATTCGTCATTTTAACCATACGACTAATATCACGCATAACATCTTTATGTACATACATTTCTTTGTTAGCCAATTCTCCATAAGACTTAACAGTTGTTCCTCTTAGTGTTGTATTTGGAACCTGTATAAAATCTTCAGGTTTTCCTTTAGCTTCCCAAGATTTCTTAGTTATAGCATATCGTGAATCATTTGATAAATCTCTAAAGAATTTTGCAGTAGCTATATCATTAGCCATTAATCTACCTGTTTCTGCAATTGCAAAAGATGCATCTTCAATCTCACCCATTTGTTTTCTTTCATCGGGTGTAAAGTCTCTACGTATTTTTACTTTACCTGAAGAAGGTTCTCCAATAACTTCCCAGCCTTGAGCTTTCCATTTAGAACCTGCTTTATTAAACGCACTCTCAGATATTTCTTCAACTAATCCTCTAGGTCTTAATTCATTTCCAGCAAGACTTACTTGTCTCATTGAATCAAAAAGTTTTTTACCTTTAGGACTTTTTAAATGTTTAACATAGCTTCGATGTAAATATGTATTAATATTATTATTAAAAGTTGCTTCATCTAACAAACCTAGATCAACATATTTTTGACCCATTTCTTGAATAAGCTTCCTACCTTTTAAATTAATCTCAATTCCTTCTTCAGCTAAATCATCTATCGAATCTAAATTACCTGTCATTAAATGATATAATAATCTTCTTTGAGGTGCTTCTAGTTTTTCGTTTGCTTCTAATGCAACATCTAAAAATTGTTGACCAATGCTATTTTTATTTACTTGTAATTGTCTTCTAAGTAATTTATAATCAGAAGATAAACCATAATCATCAATTAAAAATCTTCCCATGTGTTCTGCTAATGCATCGTCACCAACTTTTATTTTGCCTAGTCCTTTTGTAAGACCAGCACCGGCTAATCCTGCAACAAAACCCATACCAAACTTTTCAAGTGCTGTAGCATTTGGGTCGTCTACAGAGTTATATCCAGCAATACCAGATGCAGACCCTGTAAGAGCAGAACCCCAATTATCAAACATTTTATTTTTTAAAGCTATACCAAATTTATCTTGATAGAATTTTACAACACTATCTTTCATAGATAAACCTTCATCTGATTGCTCAGAAAAAACCTCTTGAACTTTTTTTTCAACAATCTTTTTCTCAACATCTTCTTGGATAGGTCTACCTTCTACAGGTTTTACTTCTTCTGCAATATCTTTTTGTTTTCTAACAGTTGGTGGATTAATTGACTCTCTTACAAATTGAGTAGCTTTTTCTTTACTACCAAAAATTCTAGTCTGCATAGCTTGTTTTTTTCTTCTATTAAAATCAGCTATACTTTCCCCTCTTTTTCTACCACGTAGTGTAGGTTGGATAATAACTTCCCATTGTTTTTCAATAACCTCACCTTGCTCGTCAAGAGCTTTTTGAACTGTGTAAAGTGTTTTAGTTTCTTGATCTTTTGTTTTATACAACCATGTCTTAGAATTTGATTTTCTATCTACCACAAAGACAACTTCTTTTGGTGATTGACTAGGTTCAGCTACAGCTCCTTCAGGACTTTTCTTAGCTTCTCCAGTTTTTGGGGGTTGTAATTCATCAAGTGGAAATTTTTTAGTAGCTGTTGCCCCTTCTTTACTTACAAATTGTAAAGTTGCAAACCCCTCATCATCTATCTGTATAATAGTTCCTACATTTTTACGATCTGGAGCAATAACTCTTCTACCTACAGTTAGTGGTTGGTCATTAATTATTACCTGTTCTAACTCTTCTAACTCATCTTCGGCAGTTTTTTTAGGCATTTCAATTTCATCAGGTTTTTTAAAGTATCCCTCTTTACCTCTAATCTTTGCTATACCTTCTAAAGCTGCTCCACCAAGTCCACCAAGTGCAGTACCTGCTGTCGCACCAATAGCAATATTTTCTAATCTACTTTGTTTTTCACCAATTAAACCCGGTGATTCTTCACTAACATATCCCATCCCTGCATGGAAGCCACCAGCCATACCCCCATACTTTGCAAGTTGCCATACATTCTTAGCTTTTTTATATGCTCCTACAATAGGCAAATAACCTACAGGGTCTGCAACAACTGCAGAACCTAAGAAAGCTGTCATAGCTTCAGTACCATATTCAGGATTATCTAAGATGGATTGAAGAGTTCTATCTTTTCTTTTTAATTCTTCAGTAGCATCTTCCATCCCAAACAGACCTGCCCCAAACTGAGCAATACCACGCAATGAATCACTGGCTCCCATTTTGGCAGCATATTTAATTGCATCGGATTTTGAAAGTTGAAAAGTCGGGTCGACTGTTGAACGAATGTATTCGATAAATTCTTTATCGTTATCTTTTTGATAAGCCATAGAACCTTTTAAATGTTTAAGTCTTTATATAAATCGTTTAGAAATTTTCTTCTTGCCATAAATTTATTAAAGGCAGTGTCTTTATCAATACCATATCCTCTTTCTAAATATCCAGCATTGTATAACATTTCATCTGTTACTAAATCAATTGGGTCTTCTCTACCCGGAGCTTGTTGAGTAACACCACCTATTTTAGGCTTAACATTTTTAAACTTAGTTATTGTATCTTCATCTATTTTATATTTTTCAGATATATTTATAGGTTCTCCAGTTTCAGATTCACCAGTAGTATCACCACCAGCAATATTTATAACATTAAATTTACGACCCAAATCTCCTTCAGAAGCTTCGATAAAATATTCTGATGTATTTGTGTCATATTTTATAATGCCTGTGCCTTCAATAATATTAGGGAAAAATTTAGAAAGTTCTACCGGTTCTCCCTTAGTAATATCTACAATACCTGTTTTATCTTTAGTTTGATTTAGGGTAAATTTAGCTAATAATGTATTAGGATTTTCAATTAAATCATTGTATTGTTTTAACTTTGTTGGGTCTGTAATTTGAGACTCAATAGTATTTAATTTAGTGGTTTCTGTGTCTCCTGATTGTTTAACTTGATTAACCGTATAATTTATACCAAGCTGATTAAGTTGAGTTTGTCTGAATGTTTCAGCATCCCATCCTTCTTTTTTAGCAATTGGACTATAATCTGATAAAACTTTAAACATCTTACTTTCTTGATCGTACATAGCCATTGGGATACCATCTTTTGTAAATTTACCCTGTAGTATATCTTGATATAATGAATCAATAATTTTTATAGCTTTTTGAGTATCATCTAAATCTATTTTTAATGCATTATTTTCTGATGCAAAAGAATAGAGTTTAGAAATATTTGTTTTTAAAGCAACTCCATTTCCTTTATCTTTTAAAATAGCTACTGCTTGATCTTGAAATTCAGGTTTTATTTTAGATAAAATAGCCAACTCACTACTAGAGTCTAATAATAAACTATCACTGTAATTTTTAGAAGAGTTTATTACATCAGATTTTGTTGATCCATCTTCATAAGTAATCACTGATAATATATCGTTTGTAACAACTCCCGGTGCAGAGTTATAGTTTATAGTTTTTGTTTCTTGACTTTTAATTTTTTTACCAATCTTCTTACCATCTTTGTATTGTTCTTTCATTTTAGCAATTAAACCAGGTGTATCATATCCTAGCTTATCATAAGTTTCAGCAACTTCTTTAAACTCTCTAATCTCTTTAAACATAGGAGAATCAAACACCTTATCTTTAGCTACTTTCTTTTTATATTCTAAAGTATCTGGAGTTTCTACTCCTATAATATTTTTAAAACCTTTTACTGCTGCACCAAATAAACTTCTAGGAGCTGCTTGTTTAGAAAATTGTTCGTAACCTTCTATAAACTCATCTAAAGTTGGTACGTCTCTAGCTTCTAAAGCTTTCTTTTCTAATGAACCATACAGATCGTTGGCTTTAGCTTCAGCTTGTTCATTTAACCAGCTTTGAATATTTTTTACTTCAGCAAAAGGTCTCTCATTTTTTGCAGCTTCTAAATAAGTATTAAATATTTGTTTTTGTAAATAACTTTTACCGCCATTTTTTGTAACTGTATCCCAGTATGTTAAAGTATCGTTAGCATCTTTTATATAACTTTGATACTTAGCTTTAGCAGGTGCATTTGCTGCATCTAATTGATCTGCTCTATTATTTAAAAAAGAAGTAGCTCCTTTAACTACAGTATCAGCAAGTAATAATTTCTTAGAAAATTTTTCTTGCTCTTTAGCTGTTTTCTCTCTTCTTTCTCTAGCTGTATCTAGTTGTCCTTGAACAAATTGTAGTTGTTCATCTACATCATATCTTGCCATATTATTGTACCTTTTCTAATAAACTATTATTTGTTGGTGGGGTTTGTTTTTCTAACAATCCCGGACCTATATCTAAACTTTGTATCTGTTGAGCAATGTCAGTAGGTAATGCTCCTTGTGGCACCTCAGACATATTACCAAGTTTTGCTCTTGCAACTTCTTGAATATTTTTAGCTTTTTTACTTTCTAAATCTGTCTCTGGTTCTTCTTCCTCTTCTTCATCCCCATATAAAACATATTGTATATCAGCTTTTTCAGCAAGTGCCATTAACACATACATAACTGGTTCAACTAATAACAATAATAAATCAGGATTCCATTTACCTTCTCTAAAACCAACATATAATAACTGTGTAGTTATATCTGATAAAGGAACTCCATCACTGACAGACTGCATCATCGGCATATAATTTTCTTCTACCAATAACTTATCTGTAATATATTCTAACGCATCTTTAAAGTTTGTAAATTCTGGAGGACTCTCCCAAGGATAAGATTCATCAGGACTATTTGTTAAACTTTGCCCCGGTATAGGTCTGCCTGTATTTTCTGCTAATGCATCAATTCCTACTGCATCGTGTTGTTCAAAAGGTAATCGTTCCATAATATTATCCTGCTAGTCCAATAGGTTTAAATACTTGACGTTGAAAATTTTTCATATAAGATTCATATGCAGATGTACCATCAGATAATAAATCATTAACATATGATTGATTAGCTAAAGCTCCACCCATAAAACTATTACCACCTTGAGCAATAGTTAAATCAACTGTATCAAAAACAGATGGGTTTTGAGAACTCATTGCCATTAATGATGGTATATTTATAGATACATAATCAGCAGCATCAGGTTGTTTATAACCAAGAGCTTCTGCTACTTTTTGAGTACCGGCTGCTTTTAATCCACCAATAGCTGCATCTGTAACTGAAGATTGAACCGCTTTCTTACCATAATCATATGCATCAAAACTTTCAATATCTTTTCTAATTGCAGAGTCTTTGTCAAATATATTTATGTTATCAAAGAATCCCGGCTCTTTAGATTTACCAGCTAGTAATGAGTCTTGTAAATTAAAATTAGTTCCTTTAAAACCAGATACATCTGTTAAACCTGTAACATCAGCTAATGCATCTGTTTGCTTTCCTAATCCTTTGTCAATAATTTTTTGAGCATCTATGCCTTTGGTAACTTCACTATCTACTTTTGTTAATACATCAGCATCATTAGTAATTCCAAAAAATTCTTTAGTAGACTCAAATGCATTACCAATAGTTTCAGTTACTCCTTTGTAAATATTACCAACACCAGTACCAGCTTTATGAATAACATCCATTGTTCTTCCTAAAGCTTGTGAAGCTACATTATTACTTGCTAATAGTTTGTTAGCCCATGTTCCGGATTGAGAACCTGCAAAGTTTCCAAAAATACCCTGAAGTCCTTTAAAAGCATAAGGCATTAAAAACATCATACCTAGTTGACCAACTATTCCAAGTTTACCAAAAGCTTTACCAACTTTTTTTACTACCTTTTTAATTCCACGTGCTATTTTTTTAACACCTTTTTTCAATCCTTTCCAAGCTTTAGATAATATTCCCATTCTTAATCTCCTGTACCAAATATTCGATCAACGGTAGCTGATGCGTTGTTAAAATTACTAGACCAGTTCTTAGCTGCATCTCCTTCTGAACTAGCAGCAGCAATCATAGCTTGAGTTTTTCTATTTGCTGTATCTGTTGCCCATCTAAAATCATAATCTGCTTGATCTCGTAGTTCTTGCCATAAGAAAGATTGTGCTTGTGAGGATAAATTAAATGCATTTTGAGCATTTTGTTGATTCACTGCATTCTGTGCAGCAGTATCTGCTAGATTTGCTTTACGTCTCCACTCAACATTTGATTGTTGAATTGCCTGTGCATTTTGAACATTAAATTGTTCTCGCTGAAAATCAATTGTTTCATTAAACTGTTTAGCTTGATTTATAATTGCAGCATTTGTTTTATTAATTTCTAACTCATTTGCAACTCGTCTAGCTTCTGCAGCATTTTGTTGTTGTACATTAAACTGTTTAGCTGAATTCATTTGAGCTGCATTAAACTGATTGACTTGAGTATTCAAACTTGCCATAAACTGCTGTGTTTGATTCTCACTAGCAGCATTAAACTGTCTTGCAGCATTGGTTGCCGCTTGATTACTTAACAATCTTTGTTGTTCTTGTTGACCTTTTAATACATTTGCTTGTTGTTGATTGCTCAAGTTCTGCATATCCATTGTTAAAAATGCTTGAGCATTTTGTATCTGAGCTTTCTGATAAAAATCTGCTTCAGCAATATTAGCTTGAGACAGTAACACAGCATTTTGAATTGTAGCTTGTTGATCTAGATTAGCTTCTGTAATTCCTACAGTTTGTAAAAACTTACTATTTGAAAGTGCTATCTGTTGGTCAGAACTAAACTGAGCCATATCCATTTGGAAGACATTATTAGCATTTGTTAAAGCTGTTTGTTGTTGTCTTGCAGTATTGGCTTCTGCTTCTTGAGCTTCAATATTTCTTTGTTGACTTACACTTGCTTGTATAGCTTGAGCATTTGATTGTGCTAAAGGCATTGCAGCTTGTATAATAGTATTGAGCAAGGCATCTCTACCTACAGTGGATGCTGACATACCACGTTGAGCTAACATAGATTCAACACTAGCTACAGCAGGTGCTGCCCATATAGGAACTTCACCCTCTTCAATACCTTTTAATAAACTATCTAACTGATTAGATACTAATGCTTCTTCTGGTAACCCTTCAATGATACCTCTTTCAACTTCACTAAAATCAGCTAATCTAGCTTCTAAAGTTTCTGGGTCGTTACCAAGTTCTGTAATATCTGCATCACTTAGTCCAGCATTCTTTAATTGCTTTTTAGCTCTTGTTATACGTGATAAAGAACTACCAGCATTAATAGCTGCTTGAGATTTAGCTTCAGGACTAATTGTTCCTATAACTCTTTCAGTTAATGCTCCGGGTATAATTTCTACCTGTGCACCTTCTATAGGAGCTACTCTTTCTACACCTGCAGCTTTTGCAAGAGCATCTTCTGTAATATCACCTTCAGCTACAGCAATTTCTGGAGCTTCAGTAACTTGAGCAGCTTCCATTCTTGCAGCTTGTAATTCTTCTGGAGTTGCAGCTCTAGAAATGTCTTTCATTGTTTGAACATTTTCTATACCTATTTCCTTTACAAACTCTGGTGTAACTCCTTTACGTTTTGCAAGTTGTAAAGCTTCTGCTTCATAGTCTGGTCCTGTTGGAACTGCTTCTATTTTAGCTTTTGGTATAGCACCTTCAGGTATTTCACCTCTAGCAATAGCTTCGGCTTGTTCACCTGTTCTTACAATTCTTTCTCCTCTTTCTTCTTCAAATATTTCTTGAGCAGAAGACGGTGCAGGTGCAGGTGTTGGTGTTCCGGGAATATTACCATAATCAAAGCCGCCCCCCGGAGGTCCATAACCACCTCTATCTAAGTCACCCCTAAAAGCTTTTTGAGCAGCTTCCTGTCCTATTCTTTGAATAGTTTCTCTATCAGGTACCATATAATCTTCTGCAATTAACTCGGGTCTTGTAACGGGTGCAGGAGTCGGTGCAGGAGTAGGTGCTATAGTTGGAGCAGGGGCTGCTACTGGTTGTGGTGCAGGTGTTGGAACACGAGAAGGAGTACCTACTTGTTGGTTTCTTACTATAGGCTTACCAGTTCTAGGGTCTACAATAATTTCATCACCTTCACGATATCCAACTCTACCACCTTGACGATAGTCTTCTCTAGCTATTCCACCGCTTCTTTTTCTATTTCTTCTTTTTGCCATTATTAAATCCTATATACCTATTTTACTTGACTTCAAACAATTTGTCAAGCTTTTCACTGATTTTATCCATTCTATCCATTAAAGTTGACATGTCGTTTCTTAATTCATCTTTAGTAACATACTCTTTCGCAATTTCTTCACGAGTTTTATTAATGAGTATGTCTTGTCTTTTAAGCTCTGAA
>Ga0181393_1000874_pt1 | contig 11135 bp, 11 predicted proteins | sample 16SPOviralmetaG_FD_130122 | JGI IMG/M metagenome (GOLD analysis project Ga0181393, IMG submission 130122) | Marine viral communities from the oligotrophic San Pedro Time Series (SPOT) site, San Pedro Channel, CA, USA - 16 SPOT_SRF_2010-10-21 | ecosystem: Environmental > Aquatic > Marine > Strait...
CAACTAAGGCTACAACTTGAAAATGCCCGTAAAGCAAGAAAAGAAAAAAAAGAAGCCAAAAACAAAGAAAAAGAAATAATAAAAAAGAATACAGAAAAAGTTAATTTAGACATGGCTTCTGAATTACAAGCATTAAAAAAGAAACTAGAACACTACCAATTAAAAGAAAAGCCAGTCAAAAAGGAAACATCTAAAGATTTAAAAAAAGCACTAGAACCGGTAAAAGAAGAACTAACAAATCCTTTTGATGATTTCAAGGAAGAACCTAAAAAAGAACCACCAAAAAAAGAAGAACAACAAAAACCAGTTAAAAAAAGCCTTTTACAGCAACAGAAAGAATTAGATAGACAATTCAGAAGAACTAGAACCCGTTTTTATTAAACCATTTTACTCTTTTTTATGTTATTTTTTAATTCGTCAATTAACCTATCCTTGTTATCATATAACGCAGTAGATTCATTTAATCCAATGTTATCCTTTTTTGTATCTATTTCTTTTATTATCTCAACCTTTTCTTTATTTTTTTGTTTTTCTATATCTCTACCAAGGACACTATCCAGTATTTCCACTACTCTTTTTTGATGTAGATTAATATATCTTTTTATTTTTAGGCAATCTTCACAATGGTAACGTGTTGTTATTAATCCTATGTATTTATCTCCACACAAATAACAATACATAATTTAAAAAAAGTTTTATTTCTATTTTTTTTTATTTATTATATATAAAAGAAATTAAATAAATCAAATTAAAATTTAAAAATGTCTTATTCTAGTGATTTACATACACAGTATTTAGACCCAGCACAGCATATTACTAATTTACGCAGTGTATTTAGATTCGATAATGATAAAGTATATTTGCCTAATATGAAACTAGCAAATTTAGGGTTAACAGGAACAGCAGGAAATGAAGTATACGCTCATGTCGCAGGATGTTATTCAGTTATTCAAAGTATAGAATTAAGAGATGGTGGAGAAGTCATTGATCGCCTAGATAAAGCCAATAGATATCTTGCCTTTATGAATCGTAATAATAGCAACCAATACAATTATTCAATAGGATCACCTATGGCTAAATCTGATGTAGGCTTTAGACTTAATAAAAAAGTTCAGACACAACCAAATCCACTTGTAAATAGGACTGTTTGCGGAGCCAACAATGTCGGATTTCTAGCCAGAAATGAAGATGGGCTAGGGATGCTAGACCTTAGACTTTGCTTTCCATATCTTGCTAATGCTAGTTGTTTAGATACAAATGTATTTAAAAATCTAAGCGTCCACATAGAATATGAAAATGATATTAGAAATTTAATTTCATCTTCTATAAATGCTAAGACAGTTGAGACTGTAAGACCTATAATGATAGTAGATGAAGTAGTAGATGAAGATTTTAAAAGACAACTAAAAGCAGAAAACAAAGGAGTTTTATGGTCAAGTGTTGAATCAGATTTAGTTCAAGTTCCTGCCGCAGCCGCATTTGCTGCCGCACCTAACAATGGAAATCCACCTGGAGGTCGAAATGTTGGAATTGATGAAGTCACACAGAAAACTACAAATAGACTTAATGCTTTTGATAATAAATATGTATCCAAAATGCTTATTCTTAAAAATTTCTCAAATCCTGATTCAGAAAATGCCGCAGCGACTTTTGTTCCCGTAGGAAATGGTTTTTATGGTTCAAAAGGTATGTTTAGAGAAAAAGTAAATATAAGCCTAGATGGTGCTAATTTATTTAGTGATGGTATTAATAGTTTAGGTTTTCAAAGAAAACTACTAGAAGATGCTTATGGAACAGTTAATGTTATGCCCTTTGAATCTGGACGAGGAGCAGTAGGCTCACAAGGTAATCAGGCTGTTGCTTTTACTAATAATTATGGTAGTGAACAGACACCCACTACTGCTATTGCTAGCAATAAATTCGGTCAGGCAAATTATTTCGGTTTCAGAGTTGAGAATCGTTCTAGTCAAATGGTAATATCATATGAAAGAATGAATGTTAATACTAGAGGTGCTGGAGCAACAGATACACAAGGTAATATGAATAATGAAGCCTTGGATTTAGTTGTTTTCGGTATGGTTTCTAAATCTCTAGTTATTAATAGTGATGGTTCTTATGTAGTTTCTTATAATTAATTTTAGTTATTAATTTTTTTTTTTTTTATAATTTATAAATTAATATATTAAAAATATGAATAATACTATAATTGAATTACGTCAACAAAACGCAAATAGTAATGTCGCCAGAGATAATGTTTTAAATCCTATTAATGGTGACTATCGTTGTAATTTTGAACCAGTCACTATAAATCCGAATGATGCTGTAGCCATTAAAAGTGCTTTTATAGATTCTTTAAATTCTAGTAGTGATAAAGTATTCGTTCCTGAAGTTGGAGGAGTTCCAGGACAATGTGAAATTTCACTAACAAATGGCTACTACACCAATGATTGGGGTACTACTTTTGATAGTATTAAACCTAATAAGACTTTTAATGTTGTAGCAGGAAATTCACATCCAGATTGTAAGCCATATATACTAAGTGTCGATAAACACTCAGGAAATCCAGCAGATACTAATTTATTAACTGAATTTCGTATTCCAGTTGGTGTAATTAGTCCTAGCGATATGAAAATAAATTTAGGACAATTTGAATCTTTAATAAATTTTGTTCACCCTGATGGCTCACAATTACAAGTTTATGTTTCCCTTTATTTTGATAGAATGCCTAAAGACGAATACCTTAAAATGGATGAAGCAGGAAGTAAAACCGCATATATTCTAGTTTCAGAAGCATTACAAAAAAAATATCCTCAAGCATGGAAAGGTAGCACACATTTGCTACCATTTGCTATTAAACAAAACACTATTGGCGATATGAATTTCGACAAAACGGGTAACTTTTTCGTACGTGAACCTTACCAAACATTTTCTCAGGTAGTAGAAACTTTAGATAATAATAGTGTTTTTACACCTTATCTTAAAGAAACAACATTTAGTATAGATAGTGGAAGTTATGACCCACAAGAACTAGCAGTATTATTATCACAGAAAATGTCGGCTACTGATTTATCAGGAGATAACAATATACCAGAAAATCCTGTAAACAATAATTTTTTGAAAACTAGTAAACAACTAGCATCAGCAACAGAATTAAATACTGGAACTAATATTCAATTAACTAAAGATGATGCTACAGATATTATGACTATATCTACAAATGCCGAAGATTTAAACTATTATGTAGGGGCTTCACAGGTAGCAGTGGGATATGATGAAGAACTTCGTAAATTTACCATAGAACAAATTCATTCTAGTTTATATGATTCAGAATACACAGCAAACACTCAAGAATCAGGGACAGGTCAAAAACAGATTCGTTTATTACACGCTCCAAATAATAGTAAAGCAATTGTTAATAAAAATACAGGAATTTTCTTTACAAGACTTGAACCAAATAATTTATGGTTTGATGTAATGGGATTTAATCAAAATACAATAATAACAAGTATCTCTCCACAAGTTAAAAAAGCCTCTATAGGTGGAGATACAAATGTTGTATTAAGTCCTGTAACATTAATAGATGGTGTAAATATTACTGGTGATAGTTCTGGAATTGATAGTGTTATAATAAAAAGTAATAGCAATCCACCGGATGATGGCTCAGCAATTAATGCTGATTTTATAGCATTTGATGTAGCCCCAAATACAGGAGATACAAGAGATATACTAACAAATGTAGGAAATACTGTTTCTATTTTCTCTAGTAAATTATCACAAGAAAGTAAACAAAAAGAACCATATTTTCAAATTGAAATAGATAACTTTAACCAAGAAATTTTAGGAAAAGATTCAAAATCAAATAAAATACAAGCAATTTTATCTAGATACTACTCAGATGATGCTTTTACATTCAGTTATAATGAAGGCTCAACTCCATATATACATCGTAGTTCTCAACCTATGTATTTATCTAGTTTAAGAATTAGAATTTTAAATCCAGATGGAACTGTGGACTCTTCACTAGGTCCTAGAAATACTATATTTTTAGAAATACAAAGAGCATTACAAGAATAACTAGACTAAATTAATATCATCACTTTCATCGTCAATATCGAAAGTAGGATAATTAGTAATATTCAAAATAAATTCTTCTAGTATATTAGAGGCATAACCTCTCATGATTTCTATTAATGATTTCAAAGTTGGTTCTAAATCTGTTAACTCACTTTTTTCATCTATTATTCTAATTAAAGCATATAATAATATTATATCTTTTTTTAATTTGATAACATATTTATTAAATTTTACTTCTCTTTTATCAAGGTTTTTATATTTCTTATGTAATTGATTAATCATTTGTAAATATTCATATTCATTCATTTCAGTCATATTCATATATTTTTTATATATATATTTATTAATAATTATTAACAAAATGGATAATAAAAAACTACAGATATTAAAGATAAAAGATAAAGGCGATACCATTTTTAAAAAAAAGCCTAAGTTGTTTGATATACCTTTTAAACTGGCTATTATAGGAAAGTCTCAAATTTCTTTAGGAAAAACAACTATAATATTAAATCTTTTATTACGTGATGATAAACACTTTTATAAAAATGATTTTGAAGGTGAAAACATATACATAATTTCAAATAATAAAATAGATACAAAATTAAAAACATTAGCAAAACAAAAAGATATTCCTAGTGAAAATATGATGATGTTTGATGAAGAAAGAATAGATTGTTTGTACGATATTTTAGAAGATGATTTTGAATCAGGTGACCGTTCTAAAAAATTAATTATTTTTGATGATGTAGCCTACAGCGGAGGTTTAAAAGGTAAAGAAAGTGGGGTAATTTCTCGTATTGTAATGAATGGTCGTCATATTAATATATCTAGTATATTTACTAGCCAAAAAATATCACTTCTAGGAACAAATATACGTTCTCAACTAACAGGAGCATTAATAGGTAATGTAAGTAATAGAGAACTAGAATTAATTGAAGCAGAATTTAATATTTTACCAAGTAAAAGAGCATTTTTTAAAATGTTTAGAGATCACACTAAAAATAGGGATTTTATTGTATTCAATTTAACTAATGGAGATGATATTTATCAAGATAAAAATTTTAATAATATAGATACATCAAAATATTACAAGTCCTAGTTTTTTATCATCTTCTTTTTTTTTATATGGATTATATCTATACATATTTACCTTTTTAACCTTTTTAATTTCTATATGATTATTTGAAATAAATTTATTAAATAATCTTCTTTTTTGTATATAAGTAAAATCAGGAAGTAAATATGTTATCATATAGGCAAAATCTCTATATCTTAACCAACCACTATTATATAGATTTTGTAATCTAAAATATTTATTAACATAGTCAAATACTTCGATTTTATCCATTTTTTATTATATAAATAATATAATAAATTAATAATGAATTTAGAACATATTATAAAACAGTCAAGACCTAATTTAAAAGAGTCTTCTATTAAAAACTATGCTAGAACTATTAAAAAATTAAATAATAATGAAGAAGTTAAATCTATTACATTTTTAAAAGATACAGAAAAAGTAATAGAAAATTTAAAACAATATAAAAATAACTCACAAAAAAATTATATTACAGGAATTCTAGTTGTATTATCGGCATTTGAAGGTTATGACGACCAGGTTGTTATATATAGAGAACGCCTAGAAACATTAACTCAATTATATTATGATGATTTAGTTAAAAATCAAAAAAATGCTATGGATAATAAAAATTATTTATCATTAAAACAACTACGAGCAGTGGCTACATATTATGAGAATGAAGTTGTGGATAGAGGATTACATAGAAAAAACAAAAAACCTAAGCCAAGACATAAAAAATTATTAGTAAACATGCTAATTACAAATTTATATACTAGAATCCCACCAATCAAATTAGATTATAATGTTGAAATAATTAATAATGAAGAAGACATCCAAGAAAAAAAAAATTATCTAGTTAATAAATCTAGGAATAATAAATATTTTTTAATACAATCCTATAATAAACCCTTAAAAATTAAACTAGATAAAAAAATAAATAAAATAATGAATTATTACTTACGTCACCATGATTCTGAATTTTTATTTGTTAATAAAAATGGTAATAATTTAACTAAAAACTCACTAGGTAAATTATTATCTAACTCATTTAAACCAACACAAAAAAATATTACTTTACAATTAATAAAAAAGATATGGGATGATGAATTAAACAAAGAAGAAAAAAAGACATAAATATTTTTATTCTTTTTTTTTATATTTTCTTTTATTAAATATTAATAGATATAAATAATTATGAGTGTAAATAACAGATTACATAAATCAAGTACACAACACGCAATATATCAATCTCAACATTTAGATGATATTAGAAAAGATGTTAAACAAATAAAAGAAGGAGTAGTAGCAGATAATAATGACCTAGATGTAATTCTAGGAAAACATAGTAAAATAAAAAAAATCAGTAATCACGCACAAATAAAAATGCTAAAGGCTTCTGATATGTCTAGTTATGGAGGAGGAAATGATATAAACCTATTTAGTGTGATAGACCCTATACCAGGTCAATCTAGAACACATTTTTGTTCGGATACTAAGGTGAATAATGGTATAACAGATTATTCAACTTATCAATTAAGAGTAAAATCCACTAGTTCTGCTGATGCTGGAAAAACTATTTTTATAAAAGGGATAAAAGACGCTGGACTAACTACTGGTAAAACTGAGGAAGTTGAATTGAGCCTTACATTCGGTGCTGATTCAAATGTATTTCATAGTTTTCCAGTAAATGCTATACATTTTGTTAACGAGATGCGTGTAGGTAGATTAAATAATACTGTAGCAGTCCCTGATTTGGAGGGAGAAATTATGCTAGAATCTACACACGATGGGCTTAGATTTGTTAAAACAATAACAAAAGACCATTTTACTGATAGTGGAGCAGCGGTTTATAAATATTCTAAATCTAGTATAAATGAATTTCACGTAGCCTCTACCAAACAAATGGTTGTAAATGATATCCATTTAGATTATAAATGCGACGATGACGTTGTTTTTATCTTTAATATTGGTAGTTTTAAAAGAGGAAGTGGTGCTGGATTAAATGCTAGACAATTTACTATATTTAAAAAAATAATTCATTTACAAGGAAGAGAAAATAAAGTATTAAAAATTGATAAAGTAATAGAAGGAGGGCAATTTTACCAAATATTCGTTACTAAATCAGGTTCTAGCGAACACAGAAACAATATACATTGTTCTGTAAATGGTTTTTTAGTAGATAGATAAATTATTTATTAGTTTTTTTTATATTTTTATTTAATAATAATTAATAAATAAAATAATAAAATGAAAGTAAGAAATCAAGCACTTAATGCTACCAACGTTTTAGAAGATTTAAAATTATCTGGGTCTGGAAATTTGCGTGTATGTTTACAAGAACTAGGAAACGAAGGCTCAGAACGCCTAAATGTAGATGTAGGTTCTACAGTTAGTCAATTACCCACTGCCTTAACTGGTGAAGGAAATTTGAAGGTGTCTATTCAAGAAGACCACACACATGATTTAGCAACATCAACTAATCAAACACTTACAAATTCTAAACTAGATACTATAGCAACTAATACTGCTAATATTAAAATTTCAACAGATTCAGTTAATTTAAATGTCGATACACTTGAAACATTACAAACTTCAACAAATACCAAACTAGATACTTTAGAAACTTCATTAACAAGTATGGAAAGTAAAATGGACGTAGATAATGTAGTTTATGATAATCAATTAACTAAATTAACTTCTATTGAAGGAAAAGTCATTTTACCGGCAGCATTAACTGGTTCTGGAAATTTAAAGGTATGTATTCAAGAATTAGGAAATGAAGGTTCAGAACGCCTTAATGTAGATGTAGGCGACGACATAACACAATTACCAACCGCACTAACTGGTTCTGGTAATTTAAAAGTATCTATTGAAGAAGGAGCGATTAGTGGTTTCTCAACAGCAGCCAATCAAGCAACTATAATAGGGCATGTAGATGGTTTAGAAGGCAAACTTGATACATTAGAAACATCTTTAACAAGTATAGAAGGTAAAATAGATACTTTAGATAGTGTTTTAGATAATGTCTTAACAAAACAATCTGATGGATTACAACAAGTAAAAATCAAAGGTAAATTTAATTCATCTCTACCAACTGTTTCTGATGGTAATTTTGAATTTTTACAATGTGATACAAATGGTAGAATTGAGGTAAGAACTCATAGTGATGACGTAGGAGTTGCGACAACAGTAAATACACCTGAATCAACGCCAATTCCAATTACAGGTGTTTTAGTACACGATGACTCTAATAATGCTGTAAGGTCTTTAAAATGTGATACTTCCGGTAATCTATTAGTTTCTGCTTCTCTATCATCTACAGATAATACTGTTTTAGATAATTCTTTAACTAAACAAGGAGAAATAGAAACTTCATTAAATAGTTTAATATCGGCAAATCATACTGACCTAGTAGCATTAGAAGCATCTTTAACAAGTATTGAAGGTAAAATAGATACTTTAGATAGTGTACAAGATAATGCTTTAACATCTTTACAATTAATTGATGATATAGTAAAAGCAGAAGATTCAGCCCATTCATCAACAGATAAAGGTGTTATGTTTCTAGGAGTAAGACAAGATACTCAAGCAGACTTTGGTGCTGATGGTGACTACGTGCCCTTATCAATAAATGATGAGGGGCAGTTACGTGTAACAACCGCCAATGGTTCAGGTATGACGCTCACGACGGTAGATTCATCATTAGCGATTGGAAATGGTGCTACTGATACTTCAGCAGCAATTGAAATAAAAAGTAGCGGAGCGATTAATATTTTGGTTCAATCTGGTGTTTTAGGTTCTTCTTTTGTTCTAGCACTAGAAGCATCTATGGATGGTTCAACATTCCATGCCTTTAACTCCTCTTATTTAACACAGAATAGCAGTGGAAATAGTATACAAGCATTTATAGACCCATCGGCATTTAGACCTAAATTTATTAAATTAAAGGTGACTAATAATGATGTAGGCTCGCAAAACTTTGATACCTTTGTTTTTCAATAAATTCAATTTTTTTAGTTTTATAATTTTTGATAATACTTTTTTTTAAAAAGTATATTTTTTTAATAATTTATATATAATAAAATAATAGTTATACTAAAGAAAAATTAAAAAATGAGTAATACACTTATTAGGTTGAAAAGTGAGACAGAAGATGGTATTTTTGATTGTAATTTTCAAGATGAGATAATACTAGAACCAAACAGCGAGATTGCTTTACAATCAGTTTTAATACCAACATTAGATAAAACATTTGAACTTGATGTATTAAATGGTTTATTTCAGATTTTCACAGACGTTCAACAAAATGAAAAAATAGAAATAGCAATACCACACGGACATTATAATAAAGACAATTTTTTTAATAGTTTATTACCATCAATTGAAGATACAGGAAATTTTGAATTAAGTTGTTTTACACCTAGTCAGATTGGTAGTCAATTTAGAGCAAGAGTAAATACTGATTCTTTAGTATTCATGGAAATTCAACAAGCACCATTTCAAGATTTTTGTACCGCACCATTAGATACTGATAAATTTATATTCGGACAACATTTAACTGTGGACCAAGGAACTTTAGATTTAATTAATACTCAACCTGATGGTAGTGGTAATTTATCTCGTTCTTCTGTATTTATGCTTCATCCATTTGGAGTAGGAGGAGCAAGTTATAGGGCAACTATTGATACTTTAACAAATACTAGTCATAATCATAGAGTAACTGGATATATAGGATTAGTTAAACATAGTAATATAAGAAAAATACTTACAAATAATTTTAAAGAATCAGATTTTGAATATGCTATTAAAATACCAATTCATCATTTATTACCATTAAAAGTTTTAGTGCCTTCTAGTAATGGAAATTTTGTAGATTCTGAAGATGAAAACGGTCAACCAGTTCTTTTAGAAAATGTTGCTGGATTCGGAGGAGTTAATAGACCGATTATTGAAATAGGATTACATAGAGGACGTGTATTTTTAAGTTGTTATCAAGGTCTACAAGGAGAAAGACAAGATTTAACGGGATTTTTAGACGGAGAGCCTACATATTTTCCTCTTGAACTAGATAATTATGTATGTGTTGCTATAAATACATCTCCAAATACAGGAGCAGACCAATTAAGAATGACAGATGTTATTGCTACTCCAAATCCATTTACATTAGATTTAAACTATACTTACACTCCAAGTCCATCAAATACAACTGTAATTTTACCTAGCACACCACCAAGAGTATATAATATTATATTTGAAAATACACAATTTGCTAGGTTTTTAGGTTTTGAAAATAGTAATTTAAATCCAAATGGAGATGTATCGCAAGATGATATGTTTTTTGAAGGGAAACGTAATATACCTGACCCTAACAGTGTTTTAACACATTTAATAGAATTATTAGATTTTCCTTTAAAAACATATGACTCAACAGGTTTAAATGGCAGTAGAAGAAATATTCTGGCTTCTATACCTATTTTAGCAGACAGTGATGGAGTAGTCAGTTATGAGCCTAATGAAAAATACTATATAAGAATAGATAATACACAAAGAATGAGTTTCAGAAATATCAGAGCCAGAATAGTAAATAGTGATTTTTTTGCTATAGAAACCGAAGGCGATTCTTTTATAAATATATTAGTTAGAAAAGTTCAAAATTAAATTTTTTTATATATATATTTATTATATATTAATAATGACTGATTATAAAGTTTTATATGAAAAAGAACTAAAAAAGAATGAAACAATAAAAAATAGAAATAAGGTAGCCCAAAAAAAATATTATCAAAGAAAATATTTTAAAGGCATACCAGAAACAGATTTAACTGAAGAGCAACTAGAAATCAAAAAAAAAAATATTGAAGAACGCCGAAAATATTATAATAAAAGATACAAAGTAAATATTCAAAGTAAAATTGTATCTAGTTAAATATACTTTTTAAAAAAAAGTATAGTCAAAAAAAATATGTATATATTATATATA